>MWVX01000388.1_pt1 | contig 13487 bp, 10 predicted proteins | sample 1047311 | NCBI WGS metagenome assembly MWVX01 (sample SAMN06349984, study PRJNA376086) | soil metagenome | isolation source: MtG-4 sample Antarctic (ecotone) soil | place: Antarctica | collected 2015-01-13 | reverse complement strand
GTGCCCCAGGATGTCAATATATATTTCGGATGATTTAAATCAGCTTCAATTTTTATGCGAAGGCGGTTAATATGCGAAGTGATGGTATGCTCATAGCCTGCAAAAGCATAACCCCACACCTTCTCCAATAATTCGTGCCGGCTAAATGTTTTACCAGGGTTACTAGCCAGTAGTAATAAAAGATCAAATTCTTTTGGTGTCAAATCTAAACGCTCCCCACGATCATTACTTTTCTTTTATTGGCATTGATAACAATATCCTTAATTATCACTTCTTTCTTTTCATCTATTTCGTTTGCATGTCCTGGGCTGCCGTTTGGATTGGATGGAAACTGATTGCTGCTACTATCAACACAAGTGATAGTATTTTAATTGCTGATTTCATGTTTTATTTTTTATTGTTAAGAAAAATGTTTAATAAATTGAATACAAATTGGAAGGACTCTTAGCCGTGTTGGCAATGTGTCCGGCCATTCTTTTGGAATTAAATTATTCAGGGGTATAGTTAAATAAACGGAAGCAACAAGTAGTTGGTAGCAACTTAGTGGAAAAGTTAGCTAATAAAGTTTTTGAAACCGATGAACTCAATGTTGTTCAGATTTGCGGCTGGTTCGGTTTAATAATAACAAAGACCAATCCATGCCCCAAAAATTTTATCACGGAAGTATAACGTTTGTGTACAGAATTGGGAAGATATTTTCAGAAGCATTTAGATTTAAAAATCTGTTTAACATCATTATATCTAAATTGAATAAAAAGTATACAAGTATGTTATTGAAACTTTTTATTTCTACGCTTTTTGAAATCCGGATGTGACTTACAGCAGAGAGGAATAAAAATTCAAAATTTTTCCTAAGCAGTTTCCTTACTAACAGGATCAATAATCGCCATGCGAAAACTAAAAATATTACTTGAGTTATTTTGCGTGTATGCTTTTAAAGAACTTCCGTGCATGTGAAGTATTTTTTGAACGATCAATAATCCAAGTCCCAGTTTTGCAGGACGATTATTGAATAAGTTGCCATCACCTTTATAATCATTGATCCATTGAAGTAAATCTCCCGGTAAAGGAGTGCCGGTATTTTCAATTTGAAAAACCAGGTCCTTATTATCTACAATATTTGAAACCTGAATGTTGCCGCCTGGCGGACTGCTTTTTATTGCATTATCAACCAGGTTTTGAATTACCCTTTCCATTAGACCAATATCAGCACTAACCCACACATGGTATTGGCATTCGGTACATTTTAGGCTTAATTTTTTTTCTTCAGCAATTAATTGAAAAGTATTAACGGTTTCCTGCACAATTTCAGAAATTACAAAGGGTTCTTTTTGCGGCTTAAATTCCGCTGCTTCCATTTTGGAAATCTCAAATAACTGCTTAACCATTTTTTCTACTTGCTGAATTTTATTTAGTATCAGGTTTACAAATTCCTGTCGTTGCTGACCATTTATTTCCTGAGATTCTTTTTTCAACAGCAGCGTTTCTGCATAACCTCTGGCAATTGATAATGGTGTTCTGAGGTCGTGTGAAATATTAGCAATAAAAACTTTTCTTTCCTGTTCTGATCTGGTAAGCCTGTTTATAGTTGAGGATAAAAGGTCAGCCATTTTATTAAAGGCGTGTTTTATGGGTGTTAATTCATCTTGTTCCTTTATTTTATACCGGGTATTATAATCCCCTTCCTCAAATTTTTCCAACACATTGATCATTTGGTTAAAACCTTTCTTCATGCGATTAAGATATACCAGGCTGATAATGAGAGACAATAAAATAATGACGATAAAAGACCTGATGACGAGATTGCTGATATGGCTGCTTAAAAGCAAATCCTTAATACCTTGATATTGGTTACTTCCAAGTATGACGTATATATAGCCAAGCTTTCTTTTCTTGCCAATAACTTCAGCTGCTGAGAAGATTTTTGGGTCGGAGGGGTCTCTCGGATCGGGAGCTTTAATATATTCCTGCCCATCGCCGGCAATATATTTTTTTATGTTGTCGAGCTCAATGTTTTTAAGTTTTATTTCCTTTTCATTTGCATGATAAGCTATCACTTTACCGGTGGTATCTAAAAAATAAACTTCAGCGCTTGGGCTGATCACCATGGCATCGTGAAAAACCGAATCTGCCTTTCGTTTATTAATGCCATCATTTTCAAAAGGCGAGGTAAATTTTGCAATGTGGGCTGCAACTTCCCTGTTTAATAATTGTGTGCTGGCCTGGTGATATTGGGTGGTTGCCAGGTAAGTTATCAATATAAATAACAAACCTAACACCGTGATTAAAGAAAAAACCAGGATGGTAATACGTCTGAATATATTAAATTTTTTTTCCTTCATTCTAAAAAGCGATACCCCGTTCCCCAGGATGTCAGTATATATTTTGGATGATTTAGATCAGTTTCAATTTTTATGCGAAGGCGGTTAATATGCGAGGTAATGGTATGCTCATACCCTGAAAAAGCATATCCCCACACCTTTTCCAATAACTCATGGCGGCTAAATGTTTTACCTGGGTTACTCGCCAGAAGCAATAAAAGATCAAATTCTTTTGGTGTCAAATCTAAACGCTCACCACGGATCGTTGCTTTTCTTTTATTGGCATTGATAACTATATCTTTAATTATCACTTCTTTCTTTTCATCACTTTCGGTTGTACCGTTATGGTCAGCACGCCGCAACAATGCTTTAACCCTTGCAAGCAATTCAAGAATACCAAATGGTTTTGTTACATAGTCATCGGCGCCAATCTCTAATGCCAATACTTTATCCGTTTCTTCAGAATGAGAAGTTAACATCATGATGGGTGTGTGTATCTCATCAGCCCTTAACTTTTTACATATTTCCATGCCATTGTAATCAGGGAGTGTAATATCTAAAATGATAAGATCAAAACCATTGGCAGCTACTTTTTCTATTGCATCCTTACCAGTGGAGCAACTCGAAAGGTTGTATAAACCTGAATCAAAATGAAGATCTAGTAATCTTGTAATTTCCGGATCATCCTCTACCAAAAGGATATTTTTCATGCTGTTTCAATTAAATTTTTGAGTCATAGCTAAATTAGTTTTTTAAACCTTTATGAAAAAAATTAAAAAGCAGAAACCATTAGCATAAGTAAGAAGATAGCAAATGAATTGTTTTTATTCTCAAAAAAAACAGTATAAAGCCAGATGAAAAAAACTAACCGTAATTTAATATAATCAATGGGTAGTAAGAAGCATAGAATACATCCACATTTGTAATCCACTAAAAATTATACAATGAATGCTAATGAAATAATTATTAATACATTTTATACATGTTTTCAAAATAAGGATTATAAGGGTATGCAGGATTGTTATGCTGATACCGCTCATTTTAGCGACCCCGTGTTTTACGACCTAAATGCCTGCGAGGTAAAAGCTATGTGGGAAATGTTTTGTGTAAATGGAAAAGATCTTGAAGTGGAGATTAAAAATGTATCAGCTAATGAAAAAAGCGCAAGTGCAGAATGGATGGCTGTTTATACTTTTTCAGCCACAGGCAAAAAAGTTGTCAATCATATAAAATCAAATTTTATAATTGAACAAGGCAAAATTGTAAAGCATACTGACGACTTCAATTTTTACGACTGGTCTAAACAGGCATTGGGCGCCTCGGGACTATTATTGGGGTGGACACCATTTGTAAAAAATAAGATTAAAAAAGTAGCAATGAAGAATCTGGATAATTTTATGAACAGAGGCCCCCTGTCCCCCGATGGGGGAACTTAGGTGGTACAAACTTATACTACCATCAGGCTTCGATTATCAGATTATTGGTTTTGATTAAATATCTACTCCATACACAGTAAATATTTTTTTGCTTCCACTAACACGGTGTAATACGTGTGATATTGTGCTATATCAAAAAGTGTATCTGTATTTCAATACAAGCTTAAAAGATTGGATACGAGAAAGTGAGCAAATAGAAACATGTATGACCTAAGTTCCCCCACCGGGGGACAGGGGGCTATCTTTCCAATGCCATAAGTGCATGCAGGCGTAGGTTCTATAAGGTTTCCATTTGGCAGAAATTTTCAATAGCTTTTCCCTGAACTCTTTTTTATTGCTATCGTCAAGTGCATAAAGCTTTTTTACAGCCGTTTGTATGCCGTAATCGTCAATTGAAAAAATATCTTCCCTGCCAAGAGTAAACATCAGTAACATTTCCACGGTCCATTTGCCAACTCCTTTAATCTGGGTGAGCAATGCTATCACTTCTTCATCCTTCATCTTTTTCAAACGCTTATCATCGAGCTTATGATCAATAGCAAATTGTGCTACGTTCAGGATATACTGTGTTTTTGCATTTGACAAACCGATGGCCCGCAGTTGTTCAAAAGGGGTGGCAACAATTTGCTCTGGAGTTGGTTCATTGCCATCATATAATAGCAAAAAGCGTTTAAGAATAACTTCGGCAACCTTGGTGGATAATTGCTGGCTCATAATAGAAGCACAAAGTCTGAGACAGATATTTTTACGTGTTTTTAATTCAAAGGGGTCTTGTTCGGCTAAAACTTGCCGCAACTTTTTATCTTTTGAAAGGTGACTGATGTAGTGCATTGTAAGGATTGGGGTTTAAGACTTAAGGTATAGGGCCCGGCCATCTGTCATTTATCAACCGTCATCTCTCTGACACACTCCAACTCATTTCACCATTCTTTTCATCTTTTAATAAAACCCCTACTTCAGCTAATTGGTTACGGATCTTATCAGAAGTCGTCCAGTCTTTTTTTTCACGTGCTTCTTTACGCAAGTCAATTAATACCTGTACCACTCCTTTTAATTTGTTCACTTCAGCTGCTGATTCATTTTTTAATCCCAGGATATCTTCTATAAACAACTTCATTTTTTGCTGCATCAAGTGTACCGTGTTAGCAGAAATTGATTCAATAGCAATACTCTTATCTTTTAAAGAATTAATAACTGGCACTACTTCAAATATATTTGCCAGTACTTTGGCTGTGTTGAAATCGTCATTTATAAATTCATCAAATTCGTCTAATATTTTGATTATTTTTTGGCTTAATTCTTTTTCAGATGACGGATGATAGTTGACTGATGACGGATTGTTATTACTGTCAAGCTCTCTGCTGTCATCTGTCAACTGTAAACTATCAACTTCCAGCTCTTGCAGCCATTCATAAGCATCCATCAGGCGGCGCAAACCCTTTTCTGCAGCCTGCAAAGCTTCGTTACTGAAATCCAGTGTGCTGCGGTAATGTGTTTGTAAAATAAAAAAGCGGATGGTCATGGGTGAATAGCCTTTTTCCAGTAGCGGGTGATCGCCACTAAACATTTCTGTAAGCTTTATCTGGTTGTTATAACTTTTTCCCATTTTCCTCCCACCAATGGTAATCATATTGTTATGAATCCAATAATTAACAGGAGTAGTATGATTGCAAATGGTGCTTTGTGCAATTTCACTTTCATGGTGCGGAAATTTGAGGTCCATGCCACCACCATGAATATCAAATTGTTTACCCAAATATTTAGTTGTCATCGCCGAGCATTCAATATGCCACCCAGGGAAGCCTTCACCCCATGGGCTTTTCCACCGCATGATATGCTCGGGTGGCGCTGCTTTCCATAGTGCAAAATCTGCTTTATTAGTTTTTTCTTCCTGGCCTTCCAGCTCTCTTGTTGTTTCAAGCATTTCTTCAATCACCCTGCCGCTTAATTTTCCATAATCATAAGCTGCTGCATATTTTTTTACATCAAAATAAACGCTGCCATTTTTTTCATAAGCAAAACCTGCAGCAATGATCTGTTGAATCATATTTATTTGCTCTACTATATGGCCTGTGGCCGTAGGTTCAATAGAAGGTGGCAGGTTATTAAATTGTCGCATAGCCCAATGAAACATGTTGGTATATTTCTGTACCAATTCCATTGGTTCAAGCTTTTCTATTTGCGCTTTTTTAGAAATTTTATCTTCGGCTTCCCTTCCCTCTTCTTCAAAATGACCTGCATCAGTAATATTACGTACGTAGCGTACTTTATAACCAAGATGCAGAAGGTAGCGATACACTACATCAAAGGTTATATACGGGCGTGCATGCCCCAAATGGCTTTCACCGCTCACTGTTGGTCCGCACACATACATGCCCACATGGCCTTCCACCAATGGTTTAAAGTCTTCTTTTTCGCGGGTATAGGAATTATAAACTTTTAAAACGCTCATGGAGTAAATGTGAAATTTTAAAATGGCTCAATAAATCAATTGCGATAACTGCAAATATATTATCAATCAAATTAGCCATTTTACAATGAGTGCAGTCATTGAGAAATTGAGCCATTGAGCTATGGAGCAATTAGCTTAAGGTCTGCTATCAACATATAATGATCGGAGTAATTTTTGATTACACGGTTAAATTGCTGCACTGAGAAATTTTTAGAAGCCAGTATGTAATCAATCCTGAGCGTGGGTGAAAGTCCTGAATACGTTCTTCCAATACCAAATCCCCTTTTTAAAAAAGCATCCTGCAGCTTTTGTTTTATGGTAAAATAAGTGTACGAATTTGGAACATCATTAAAATCACCGGTAATAATATACGGGTAAGGCGCATTGGCCGTTATTTCGCTGACAATGTCCGCCTGCCTGGAACGAAAAACAATAGCTCTTTTTAATTTTGAAAAAATATTTCTTGAATTTTCCAGCAAACTATCTCTCTTTTTTATTTCTTCAATACTTTCATAGTCCTGCTTTCTAAATTGTACAGATTGCAAGTGTGTAGTATATAAACGAATGGTATCATTGTTAAAGATAATATCAGCTTCTATCAATGCTTCGGGCATGCCGGGCCGTGGATATCTCACCAACCCGCTATCTATAATCGGATGTCGGGAAAAAATGGCTTGCCCAATCCACTGATTCCAACCATCTTCGTCCCACGAATAATAAAAATATTTGTAGCCCAAATTTTTCATTACATAATTCAAATTGTCGTAATAAATAGAATCCGTGGAATGAAAAAATTCCTGCAGGCATAGCACATCCGCATTTTGTTGTTTAATAAGGTCCATCATTTTTAGCCTTGTCTGGCTGCCTTTGTTGTTATTATTTCGCCATTCTACAAAACGGGCAACATTCCAGCTGCAAACGCGCAGTACGTCATTTGGCTTATTGTAATTAAACTTGGCAGGAGAGCTAACAGCAAAAAAAACAGAAATACTTTTCCACCCGATCAACAATGGAATTAAGGATATAAAAACATACCGGGGGTTAAAAATGATCCAAAAAAGCGTAAATAATACGAGCAAAATAAATAAAAAAGCAAAGCCTAGCCCAATTAAAGAAACAAACCACCAGCTTTCTGGATTAAGATAAGGAGCAGCACAAGCAAGCAAGAAAAAGATAACCGTAATGATATTGATAAAAATAAAAAACCGGCTGGCAAATAATTTATACTTACGGGGCATTAATGCAATTTACAACACGAATTACACGAATTCATTCGAATTATAATTACTCTAATGCGATTCATATAATGTTTTGGCAAGACAAATGAGCATTTGAAAAATCATTAATTTAATAACAAAATGGGAAATAACATTTACAGGAAAAATGCGTAATAATTAGTGTATTCGTTTTGAAATAATCCGGGTCTAAATATCTTCCTTACTCGCCTGTTTCAATATTTCTTTTTCATCCAACGTTAAGGATTCATAGCCTTTCTGCCCGATCTTATCTAATATTTCATCGATGCGCTGTTGCGTAATAATAGTAGTCTTCTTATAAGGAGAAACAGTGCTTTTATAAAACAATTGAGTTTTTACTACTTTATCCTTCTTTGGTTTTTCCGGGTTAAAGAGATTGTTCACCCAATCGAAAAAATTATTTATCCAAATGCTTCCATCTTTACCATTACGCAGCATAACCATAAACAAAAAACCCATACCTGCTCCTGCAAGATGTGCTATGTGGCCTCCAGGATTGTTATAAGGAATAGTTGCAAGATCAATAATGACGAATATCATGGTAACTACCCATAGCGGAATGCCGCCATTGATCATAGGGAAAATTCGATAGCCAGGGGCTAATACAGTGGTAGCAATAGCTACAGCCATCACACCCGCAGATGCGCCAAGTGCTTTTGCACCTATTAAATCAACTTTTAATGCAGGAATTATATTGTATGAAATAATAAAAGCCAAGGCACCTGCAAAAGCGCCATATAAAAAAACAGGAATAATTTTTCGATTACCGGAAAGATCCTGCAAAATATGACCAAAGGCCCATAGCCAAAGCATATTAGCAATCAGGTGCCAGACATTATCATGCGTAAAAAAATGAGTAATAAATGCCCAGGGACGGCTAAGCAGATCAGGCAGATAGGCAGGTAAAGTAACCCATGATAAAATGTGCTGATGATAAAGATTTATCCCCTCAGTCCCCCCACTAAAATAATAAATCACTTTCGTAAACGAAAGAAGTATAAATACTATTAAGTGAATGGCAAGCAGTGTTATCAGGGCATTACCGTCCTGTCCAATACTTAACCGGTTCTTTCTTCTTTGTCCGTAATAATTCATCTCACAATAAAATTACTTATAAGCTGTCTAAATATGATTTATTTGTCTATCCTACTACAGGCATACCACGGTTTGGCCACTCTTTCAAGTCTTGTAAAGTGTTTTGTAACCGTAGCATGCCTTTCATTCGCCTTCTTTACACAATTTTTTGATTCATTTTTTAGGGCAGCTTCTTAGATATTGACGTTAATAAAAACGTTTTCGTCCTGTTTTATTCCAAATTAACACTAAAATAAATCCTGTAATTGCACCTCCGAGGTGAGCAAAGTGTGCAATATTATCGCCGCTAAAATTCCCAATTCCAAAAAACAGATCAATAACAACATAACCTATAACAGCCCATTTTGCTTTTATAGGAAAAGGAATGAACATAATAAATAGCTCAGTATTAGGGAATAAATAGGCAAAGCCTACTAATATGCCCATTACTGCGCCGGATGCTCCTACTGCTGCACTATATCCTCCTGTAAAATATTGAACAGCTAAATGTGCAACAGCAGCTCCTACACCACAAGCAAGGTAAAAAAACAAAAATCGCTTTGCCCCCCAAACATTTTCCAGCACCTTACCAAACATCCACAAAGCAAACATGTTAAATAATATGTGAAAAAAAACTATATTTCCGCTCATTGAATAGGCAGAATGGGCAAACATGTGGGTTGCTATCTGGTATGGTTTAAATTCGTAGCTGTTAAATGGATATAAAGCCAACTTGCCCGTGAGACCGTACCCCTGCCCATCAAAAATTAATTGACAAACCCAGACCAATACATTTATAATAATCAGGTTTTTAGTAATAGGAGGAAAGCTATCCGGTCTTGTAAATTTAAACTCACTCATTCGTCTTTGTTTTTAATTTAGCCTGCACCACATTTTCAATATGATGCGTATGCGGGAACATATCTACGGGCTGTGCTTTTGTAACTTTATATTTTTCATTCAGCAGCGCTAAATCCCTTGCCTGGGTTGCGGGATTACAACTTACATACACAAGAAGAGGTGCTTCAATTGCCATAATTTTTTTTATCATTTTTTCGTGTATGCCGACCCGTGGCGGATCTATTATAATTACATCGGGCTTGCCATGCTCTGTAAAAAAATCTTCTGTACAAATATCAATAACATCTCCGCTAATAAAAAATGAATGATCAATGTGATTTAAAGCTGCATTTTCCCTTGCATCCCTTACAGCCGCATCTATAACATCTACACCAATAATTTTTTTGGCATTTCGACTGCAAAAAATACCAATGCTTCCTGTACCGCAATAAAGATCATACACCGTTTGTGTACCATTTAATTCCGCAAACTCTCTTGTGATCCTGTAAAGATTTTCGGCTTGCCTTGTATTAGTTTGAAAAAAAGATGTTGGGCCGATCTTAAATAAAAAATTTTCAATTTTTTCAACTACATACCCCTTACCAAAAAAAATATTTGGCTGCAGGTCATGCATGGAATCATTCATTTTTAAATTGATGGTGTAAAGCAATGTAGTGATCTGTAGGAAATTCGACTGAATGAAATTCAATAAAAGATTTTGCTGTACTTCATTCTTTTCCCCAAATACAATATTTACCATTACTTCGCCGGTTTCGCAAATGCGCACCTGCATGGTACGTAGCAAACCTTTATGATTTCTTATATCATAAAACGAAAATTTGTTCTCCAGAGCAAAGCTGCGCATAGCATTTCTTATTCCATTGGTCAGGTCATTTTGCAACCAGCATTTTTGAATGTCCACAATCTTATCAAAAAAACCTTTTGCATGAAAGCCAACAACATTTTGAAAACTGCTTTGTTTATCTTCTCTTTTAAAAGTCATTGCAGGGATAAACTCCTTATTACTAAACGTATATTCTAATTTATTTCTATAAAACTTATCTTCTTCCGCACCTATTATTGGTAAAATTTCGGGTAAAGGAATTTTCCCGATCCTTGCCAGGTTATCAAAAACCTGTTTTTGCTTATACTGCAATTGTTTTTGGTAAGGAAGCATTTGCCATTGGCAGCCACCACAAACACCAAAATGCTGGCAAAAAGGCTTAACTCTTTCTTTAGAAAAAGAATGAAAATTTATGGGATATCCTTCTGCCCAATCTTTTTTATTTTTTAGCAAGCGAACGTCCACTACATCGCCAGGTACCACGTTTTCTATAAAAATAACCTTACCGTCCAACCTTGCTAATGATTTGCCTTCCGCCGCATAATCATCTATCATTACGTTTTCAAGTACAATATTTCTATTTTTTTTCAAGGCGGTAAAAGTACAGCCTTTAGGTATGTCGATTGGATTATCGAATATGCTGTTTTGCAACTCTTTAACCATTGTTGCCCTCTTTTCTATTATTTTTACCGCTTATCATTTCCCCCTCATGAAGCTTATTATCAGTATCTGTTCGCTGCTTTTTACAAGTACCATTTATGCCCAGGATGGCTATGAAATAAAGATCACTTTAAAGCCTTTTAAAAACGAATATGTCTATCTCGGCCATTACCTGGGCAAACAATTACCGATCATTGATTCTGTAAAACTGAACGAAAAAAGCGAAGGCATTTTTAAAAGTTCAAAAAAAATTGGCGGAGGCATTTACCTTATTGGTTATCCTGATAAAGCAAGAAATTTTGACATACTGATTGATAAAAATCAAAAGTTTAGCATTGCAGCCGACACAAATGATATCAGGAAAATTCTTTTTATAAATTCTCCGGAGAATATTGCCTTCCAGGGTTATCAAGCATTTATGGCAATGAATGGAAAAAAGCTGGATGATTTAAACAAACAGCGGATAGCTGCTGCGGGTTCTAAAGACTCTAGTACAATAGTAGCGCAAATGAATGCTCTAAATACCAGTATCAGGGAGTATAGGAATACTATTATAACAAAAGACCCCAATGGTTTATTAACCACTTTACTACAAGGGATGAAGGAACCGGAAGTGCCGGTAAATCATCCGGATGCAAAAAAGGATTCATTGTTTGCATATCGTTATTTTAAAGCACATTATTGGGATGATGTCAATTTTGCTGATGATCGCTTAACACGTACTCCTTTTTTTGAAGGCCGCCTTGATAAATATTTTGAGCAATTGGTTTATCCTGCTGCTGATTCAGTGATTAAAGAAATTGACCGGATGCTGAGTTTTGCCAGTGTGAATGAAGAAATGCAAAAATTTTTATTGCTCAAGTTTGTGAACCGCTATCTCAATCAGAAATACATGTGGGAAGATGCTGTCTTTGTGCATCTTTTTGAAAAATACTTTGCACAAAAAAACTATGCATGGCTTAATGAAAATGGAAAAAAAGTTATTACTGACAGGGCATATAGTTTAATGGCTAATATTTTTGGCTCACCGGCCTCGGATGTGCAACTGCCGGATACAAGCGGTAAAACTGTAAATCTTTATAGTATAGGAGCGCCTTACACTTTATTAGTAATATGGGATCCTGCTTGTGGCCATTGTAAAGAAGTATTGCCAAAACTTGATAGCATGTACCTGTCAAAATGGAAAGGCATGGGCCTAAAGCCGTTTGGTCTGGCAAAAGAAACAGATGGTAATAAAAAAGACTGGCTCAATTTCATACATCAACATAAATTAAATAGTTGGGCGCATGTTTACTATTCCAAAGAAGATGATAAAAAAAGAACTGCCGCCGGTATCCCAGGCTATTCCCAGTTGTTTGATGTTCAAAGTTTTCCTACCTTATACTTGTTAGACAAAGACAAACGCATCATAGCTAAAAAAATCACCGAAAATCAAGTTGAAGAAATTTTAAATTACAGGCAGAAAAACGCTAAGTAAATCCAAACGTATTTTATGAGTAAACATCTTGTTATTGCCTTTTGCTCCCTTTTTTGCATACTTGCTGCTTCTGGCCAAACCTTATTTACTTATGGCAATGAAAAAATAAGTGCCCCAACATTTTTGAAGGCTTACAACAAGAATAATCCGGTAGATAACAGCAAGAAAAAGGCGAAAGAAATTCAGGAATACCTCGACTTATACATTGCATCAAGATTAAAAATAAAAGAAGCGAAAACAAGGGGTTATGATACTTTGCCACGATTGGTTGAGGATCTGAAAAACCTGCGTGCGCAAATAATACCTTCGTACTTAAATGATGAAGCAAGTATTAAAAAGCTTGTAGAAGAAGCATTTACCCGTTCGCAAAAAGATATTCACTTACATCATATTTTTATTGCTTTTGGTAATCAGGCAGATACAACAATTGCCAGGCAAAAAGCATCTGAAGCTTACAAAAAATTACAGCAGGGAGAAAACTTTGCAACAGTAGCTAAAAAATATTCCGATGATTCTTCTGCAAAATATAATGGAGGTGATATTGGCTATATAACCGTTTTTACATTGCCTTATGAATTAGAAAACCTTGCTTATGCAATTTCGCCTGGGAATCTTTCCGGCCTTTACAAATCAAAAAGCGGGTACCATATATTTAAAAATGTAAATGAGCGTAAAGCTTTAGGCAAATTGAAGGCTTCACAGATACTTATTGCTGTTCCACCCGATGCAAGTAATTCATTTAAAACAGAAGCAAAAGCATTGGCTGATTCTTTATATAACCGGTTACAAAAAGGTGATGATTTTGGAAAACTGGCCACTGCTTTTAGTAATGATGTTTTTTCTTCTTCAACCAATGGCCAAATGCCAGACCTGGAAGTTGGTCAATACATTTCGGGGTTTGAGGCCGTTGCTTTTGCTTTGCCAATTAATGGCGTCATCAGCAAACCTTTTCTTACTTCGCATGGATGGCATATTTTAAAACGTATAAACCGTGTGCCTTTTAGTAATAAGAAGGATGATAAAACAATGAAGGCCTTGCGTGAAAAAGTGGAAACGAGTGATCGTATGAATACTGCTAAAGCTGACTTGGTTAAAAAAGTAATGACGCAGGTAGGGTATAGAAAGCT
>MWVX01000387.1_pt1 | contig 13503 bp, 8 predicted proteins | sample 1047311 | NCBI WGS metagenome assembly MWVX01 (sample SAMN06349984, study PRJNA376086) | soil metagenome | isolation source: MtG-4 sample Antarctic (ecotone) soil | place: Antarctica | collected 2015-01-13 | reverse complement strand
AAGGCGTTTTTCATCTTTCGCTTGTCGGGCGATTTCCGCCGTCTGCGAGAGAACAGTTGTGTCTTTCGCTCGTCTGATTTGCAAGTAAATTGATTGATAAACGAAGTTGCGGCGCAAAGCCGAAATAAAATCAGTTCGCGGTCTTTAAGCGCCGCCCAAGCGCGCTGGACTTCCTGCCGCGGCAAGCCGTGAACCGGGTGCGCCGGTTGATTTGCGCCATACATCGCCCATTTGAGATAACCGATTTTGCGCGAATCAGCCACGGTGATTTCTTTTTCGAGGGCGTATAATGCCGCGCTTGCGCGTGCGCCCGCGAGCCTCGCAAACTGCGATTTCGCAACGGTCGAAAGCGCCGTGTATTCCTTGAGCGAAAGGCGTTTTTCATCTTTCGCTTGTCGGGCGATTTCCGCCGTCTGCGAGAGAACAGTTGTGTCTTTCGCTCGTCTGATTTGCAAGTAAATTGATTGATAAACGAAGTTGCGGCGCAAAGCCGAAATATGAAAATCGCGCTCGGTTTGCTCGAGCAAAATGTGCAGAATCTGGCTCGTGTATTGTTTTTCTTCAAAGTCCGGGTTCACGGTTTGATTGACCGTGAATTCGAGCCATTCGCCTTTACGTCCGGTGGTCACGCGCCGCGCCGGGCGAACAACTTCGCGCGAATAAAGCGCGTCCAGATTCAAGTCAATCCACTCTGAAATTTCGTCGCGCGTAAGCGGTAAAATACTGAATTCTGAAACAACAGGTTTTTCCGTTTCAAAGAACGGCGCGTTTAATCGGAAGGCTTCGCGGGCGCGAATGTTATCCGCGTTTTCGATTTTCCGGCAGGCTACAAAATGCCGTGCTGATTGCGCTGCGCGTCCTCCGATTTCGTGTCCAACGAAGACGAGCTGCAGAAGTTTGGCGAGCGGCTGAACATCAATCGGCAAGTAATCCGCCGTGATTTCGCTGTCGAGTTCGAGAACGACTTCCGTGTGCTGGCTGCCTGACATCCGTAAGCCTAAAAGACCGTCTTCGTCATATTGCTCGTGAGCGTCGAATCGCCTGAAATCGTCGTCGAGTTCTTCGACAGATTTACCGTCGTCCGCGAGATAAAAGGCGGCGAATTCGTCTTGGTTGGCTTTCGAGAGCGAGCCGCGGAGGAGCTTCTTTTTGACGGCTTGCATCTCCGCGTCATAGTTCGGCGTCGCTTGGGCGAGCGGCGGTAAGTTCTTTTGCGCCTCAGCAACTCTTTTTACGTCCGTCGGCGTAAGTTTAACTTCGCCGATTTCAGTTTCTATAACTTCGATTTCCAAGTCATTAATCGAAGTTGTAACGCGCGTCATTTCCATCCCCAAGAGCGCCATTTCTTTTAAGACTTCCGGTACGGGACGCTCCTTACGGCATTCGCGGTAGTAGTGACTGGCGATTTGCTCTAGCTCGAACTGCGCCGCCTGCGGGTCGGCTATGCTGCGGACGCATCGGACGAACTCCTTGGCATCATCCGAATTGCCGAAAACACGAGTCGCATAACTCAGGCTCAGGATTTTCACTTTTTCAAGCGCGGGCTGTTCGTCGCCTTCTATAGCGCGAATGACGACGTTGCCGCCTAGAACGGAGTTTTCTTCCAGCTCGCGCCGGAACAAATCGTTGACAGATATGTGCCGCGCCCAGTCGTTCATCGGGCTGCCCGAGGACTCGATACGGTAAGCGAAAAGCGGTGAATTTGACGGCGCGAATTGGCGCAAAGCCGATAGCGATAATTGATTTGCAGACATTGTTTTTTTCCTCTCAAGTAAATTATTTTTTGGCAAGCAGGCGGGTTTCAGCCCGTCCACTTTCACTTGTCTTGCAAACTTTAAAAATCCCTTTTCGGTTGAAACGGAAGTCCGGTTGAAGTAATGAGAGAAGCTGCTGCCGACATTCATCTCCGACTGGTTTGTGCTGGAGACTGCGCGTCAAATGATTGATACATCTGAAAGCCGCTTAAATTTATTCCGGCTTCCAGTCTCGCTCGGCGCGAGATGTGGCAAGCAAGGTAACCATTTCGCGCCCGGAGCGAAACGGTCGGTGCGGTTTCAATCCGTCGCCTTGTTTTGGGGTTTATTAACGCGCGGTGGGAATGTCGCCGGGTGAGAAATTTCGGAAAAGCCGGATAAAAACTTGTCGCTTTTTGTGAATCTTTGATTCGGGTGGCTCGTTGGGCGAGCCATTAGTGGTAACTTGAACGGACAACCGATAAAGCGAAGTTAGCTAAACATCAGAAAAACGAGCTTTTCGGCGATTCCGATTGTTGAACGAGTGGTTCGTTGGGCGAGCCACTTGCGCTTTGCGGCAACAAAAAAAGCGCAGAATTTTTCCCGCGATTCAAAAATACAGAAGTTAAAGTCTATAAAATCGTCGTCCTAATCGTTGGCGAAGTTGATTCCGTATCGCTTTATTTTTTTTATTAAACCGTAACGGCTAAGCCCCAGCTCGACTGCCGTGCGCGAGACGTTCCGGTTATTTTTTTCGAGCGTCTGCCGGATTAATAAACGGTCGAAGTTTTTGATTTCCTGCCGGTAATCGGCGGCGATGGCATCTGCTTTTCCGTTCAACGGCTGCGGCGCGCCTGTGTGGGCATTAGACTGGCTCAAACGCGAAAGCAATAATTCGGCGGTCAGTTCGACCGCTTGCGTTTTTCCGCCGGGCGACGCCTGCAGGTCGGCGGCGAACAATGCGTCGAGACAAGCGTTTTGCACGAAAGAGCGCAGTTCGCGGATGTTGCCGCGCCACTCGGCGCGTTCCAAGACGCATAAAGCGTTTTCGCTCGCCGCGACGCTTCGCCCAGATTTGCGGCTGAAATCATTAATGAACAGGCACGCCAGCGGCAGAATTCGTTCGGGTCGCTCGCGCAGCGGTTTTAAGCGAATCGTGTGCGCGGCGATGCGGTAGCGCAAATCTTCGCGGAAAACCTTCAAATCGCGGTGCGTGGCGTAGATGATTCGCACGTCAACGTCGCGCGCAACTGAGCTTCCAACGCGCGTGATGCGTTTTTCTTCGACCGCCTTCAAAAGTTTCGCCTGCATCTCCCCGTCAAGCTCGCCGATTTCGTCGAGAAAAAGCGTTCCGCCCGACGCGGCTTCAAATTTTCCGGTTTTGGATTGAATCGCGCCGGTGAACGCGCCCTTCTCGTAACCGAAAAGCTCGGCTTCGACGAGGAAACGCGAAAGCTCGGCGCAGTTGACGGCGACGAAAGGTTTTTCCGCGCGTGGGCTTTGGCGGTGAATCTGCTCGGCGGCGTGCGTTTTGCCCGTGCCGGTTTCGCCTAAAAGACACAAATCGAGAAAATCGTAACGTGCGAAAAGGGCGAGTGCCTCGGTTTCGCTGAGATTATTGAACATTTTTTTTATATTATTACGAGATTGTATAAAGCTCAGGGAAATATTTTCGGCTCGGTTTTCCCTTGCAGGTTTGCCAAACTCATCGCCGAAAATTATCCCTCTATATATAAAAACCCTGCTGAACCCCAAAGGTTACCTCTGGCGCGAAAATTTTTTCAAAATTTTTTTGCGATGCGATTGAGTTTGGACAAGAGGCGCGCCGAAACGGTATATTTAAAATAAAGCGCAAAAAACCTTTCCTGCGATGATCAGTCATCAAAGGCAATAGTTGTGGTTTGCAGTCTAAACCAATGAAAGAGCCGTTTTGGGATGTATTGCGGCGGTTGTCAAATAGTGGAAACAGCCTGCCGGATTCGGTCGAATTACCATCTCACGAAAAAAATTCAGAGGATTTGTTTCTCGCCGCCTTACCCATCGTCCGAAAAATCGTGCGGCGGCGTCTCGTCTCGTTTCAACCGGTGGACGTATCGGATTTGGAGCAGGGAATCGTTCTAAGATTATTAAAATGGCGCGAAAAATATCCCGATTTGAGCGAAGATATGTCGCCCGCCGATTGGGAATCTTTCGCCGCCCGCACAGCTTATAACGAAACGAATCGGCATTTTTCAAAAAACGGCGACGCTAAAACGCACTTGCCGCTCGATGCCGCATCAGATGTTGAAAGCTCTGAACGGCTCGCGGGCGATTCGGACGCTGAATTTCAATCGCTCGCAACGTTTGTCTGGCAGGAAACTTGCCAACTATCCTTGCGCCAGAGGCGCGCTCTGCTATATAAAAGTCGGCGATTAGTCATTTATTTTCTACAAGGCGGCATCTCGGATGCAGAGCTGGCGCGCAGCTTGGAAATTTCGGAAAACGAATGGCTGGAACTTAAAATCAAAATACCTTTATCCGATGCTGCAATAGCTCGCTCGAAAGACGCAACCGGCAAACGCCCGAATCTTGAATCGGCAATCAAATCAATCAAAAAAGCACGACACGAAGCGCGCGGCAAGCTCCGAAAATTAACGAACAAATGAAGACCATTGAACACTTAACAAAAAAGCAACTTGTTGCTTACGCAGCCCGCTCGCCGCTCGCCTCGGCTGAGACGGACGCGGTTGAGAAACACTTGCTGCAATGCGCGGTTTGCCGGGACGCGCTGCCCGCGCCGACAACGGAACAATTCTGGTCGGTGCTGCTCGATGAAACGGAATTTGATGAAAATTTTGAAGCTGAAAAAATATCGCCGGTGCCCTCGCCATTTCCGACCGTTTTCGCCTTCTTACGGCAACCGTTGGCTTGGGGAGCATTGGTGTTATTATTCGTCGCGGGCATTTCGTTTTTAATCTGGCGCGGCGCGTCTGAACAACCGAATTCGAAAACGGAAGTCGCGCAAACGGTCGAAACTCCGAAAACCGAAGACAAGTTGCCGACAAACGAAACTCCTCCCGTTTCGCCAGGTGCTGAAACCGGTAATAGCAACAGTTCGGAAAGAAATTCTCAACCACAACCGCGACTGAAACAACCGCAGAGTAATTTGCCAGCCGTGGCTGAAAACTCGAAAAAACCGGAAGAAACGGAAAACAGTGAATTAGCGCAGCTCATCGAAAATACGCCGCCCGCCGTCTCCTCGCTTCGTCCGAACGGACAAACGACTTTGCGCGGCAACACGCAAAATTCCAATCCTGCATCACCGGCTTTCTCTCTGTTCGCTCCTGTCGGTGAAACAGTGCTTGAAGATATGCCGGAGTTTCGCTGGGAGAAAGTTCCGAATGCCAAGAGCTATCGAATTTCGATTCTCGACCAGGATTTTAACGAGGTGCTGACGACTGAGGTTTCGGGGAATAGTTTCAAGCCCGGAAAGGCTTTGAAAACCGGCGCAAAATATCTTTGGCGAGTCGAGGCGCAAACCGAAAATGGAAAAATCGTCGCGCCGCTCCCACCGCAACCGCCCGCCGTTTTTCGCATTGCGCCCGCAACTACCGAAATCCGAATAGCGTCTTTGAAGAAAAACGAAAACGACCGATTAAAACTCGCCGTATTTTACGCTTCCGAAGGGATGCTCGATTCAGCCGTCTGCACTTTGAAGGAAGTTCTGAAGAAGAATCCGAAACACAAAGCTGCGCGTCGTCTCCTCGCGCAAGTCGAGCAATGGAAGAAAGAAAATAACGCTACCGTTCAACGCTGCGGACCTTCGACGGCGACGAAGGCAGACCAGTAAAAAGGATGATTAAACGGCGCGGGACGCTTCAAGGCTTCGACCTGCGCCGCCCGCAACGCGCTCGCCGATTCGTTTATGTTTCCGTTCAATGAGCGGTGAAAATTCAGCATTAAATCTGCGGTCGCTTTTTCCTCGACTGCCCATTGAGCCGCGACGACGACGCGACCGCCCGAAGCTAAAAAAGCCCACGAAAGACTGAGCAAACCTTCGCCGCTCAAAACCTTCCCGTTGCTCGTGTCGCAGCTCGAAAGAACGACCAAACTATTTGGCAAATTCAACTGCAAAATCTCCGAAACCGTCAATCGCCCGTCGTCGCCCGCGTCCTCAGTGAAAAGCAAAGCCGACGCAAAAGGGTCGGTTTGATTGATTTCTCCGTGAACCGCGAGATGCAAAACTTTAGCTTGCGCGGCTTCCGTCCTAACGCGCCTTTCGGTCGCGTCGTTTTTGAAGAAAATCGAAGACGGCGCGTATAACTTGCTGATGTCGTTTGCCTCGCGTTCAGCTTCCGGCAAGGCAGGAGAATCTTTTCTAGTCGAATTGGCGAAAGCGACTAAATTCTTTTGGTTAGTTTTTGAAGTTGTCGGCGATCTCGCTCCGGTCAAAACACCGAGCGCCGGGACGTAGGAAATTTCGCGTTCTTCGACGAGGTATTTATTGGATGACGTTATCAACGCTTGGAACGGCAATTCCCACAGCGCGCCGTCCGGAACGATGATCAAATGTTTCGCATTGGCAATTTCGACTTCCGCAGCTTTGAGCAGGGAGTCATACAATGCCCGCGCTTCCCGTTTGAATGTCGGGCTGAAAGTCAGAATGCTTTCGCGGTAACGTCCGATTTGCTCGCGCAGTTTCTCTTCGCCGACGGGCAGGAGGATTACTTTCGGCGGGTCGTTTGCTTTGAGAACAAAAGCGAAACACTCTTTGTCGGATAAAACGTAGGAAACGACGGTCGTATCGGCTGGAAGATTAGATATTCGGCTTGAAACGTCATCGCCCAAGATTTTAGTCGATCTGCTTTGCAGCTTTTCCCGCAGCACGCGAGATTTCAGCTTCTCCGAAACGGCGAGCGCCTGCTCCGGCTTATTAGCTTTGGCGAATAATTTGATAAGACCGTGATACGCCGCCGATTTGTCCTGCATAAAATATACTTTTTCAGGTTCTCGACCGGCGACGCGGCGGCTTAGATTTTCAGTAATCTCGACTGCCGTGTTCAACCATTTCTCGGCAGACGCCGGCGAATCTTGCAGATAAGTTTCTCCCAAATTCGTCGCACACAGATACCGCAGATTTTCGATTTTCTGCGCCGTCGCATATTCATAACATTCAGTCGCATTGGCGCGAGCCGGTACGCTTTCGCCCGTCAGATTTTGATTTGAGGACAACCGCCATAGAATCTCCGCGCGACGGACCGAGGCGGTCGATTGGCTTAGTACCTTCTGCAAAATTTCAACTGCTTTCCTATGTTCTCCACGAATTTGTTCAAGCGAAGCGAGCCCTTGCAGGCTCATCGTGTCCAATTCAATGAAGTTATTTTTTACGGCTAAATCTCGAACTCGCTCGAAATAACTTTGTGCCTGCTTATAATCCCCGATTCCGCGATAAGCGATGGCTAAGTTTTGCTGCGTCATTGCAAAATTGAACCAATCTTTTTCTTTTTGCCAAATTTCGGCTGATTTTTCCAAATACCCAATGGCTTGCCGGTGCGACCGCTGCTCGTTAAGTAAATGCCCGAACTCATTTAAGATGCCGCCGCGAGAATAATTGTCATTCCGCGAATCGGTGAGCTCCGCCAGCGCGGATTCAAGGTTTGCAATCGCATCTGAATATAAACCGGTTTTTAGCTGGATGAGGCTTACGCCCGATAACAAATCGGCTTTTAACCGGCGCGGTTCGCCACCATCTTTTTGGACTAAAGTATTCGGAGAAACAAGAATTGCCAAACCTTCTTTATAAAGTTTTATTGCCTGCTGATATTCTCCCTTTTCGGCTTTAAGGGCGGCTTGAACTTTCTTCAATTTGACGCTGAAGAGCCACAATCCTTTTCTGGTTTCATCCGCGAGCGAAATATATTGGTTTTCAGCAAGAGCGGCATAATCAGCGGATTGCCGGGCGTTTTCCATATAAAACTCGATTTCGGCTCCGAGTAGTAGATTTTCCGCGCGTGCTAAAACTTCGCCTTTTGAACCAGACTCCAAACACTGTTTTATCAGTCGAGAGGCTGATTCAAAATTACCTTGACCGGCTGCGAGACGCGTTTCTTTGCAAGGCGAATCGGAGGCTGGTTTACTTGGTTCCTGCCCGAAGACGGAGAGAACATGAGTGAAGAATATAAAGATTAAAACTACCGTTTCTAATTTAGGTAATCCAAAAAAATTGCCCTTGTTGAAGAATTCTACCGACATCAGTTAATAATTTGACCGGCCATCGCTTAAATTTGATTTAGTTAAATCGTTTAGCAATAGTCGGTCATCCTTTTTTGTTTTGATTTCAAATTATAAGTCTCGCCATTTAAGAGAGACTTACAGTTCTGGTGCCGTCGCTACAAGAGGTGACGACAACAGTTGCAATTAAAATGTTATAAGACGTTGTTTCACAAGTTACACGCGGTGCAGACCTTGTACTTCCTCCTTCCTGCGGGTCTTGCGGTGGATTGTCGTAACCCCAAGCCGTCAGCGGCATCAAAGTGCCTGCGGCGAGGGTCAAAACGAGTAACGAACGAATGATTGATTTGCGCATTTTCGATTGATTTTTCATTTTTCTTTCTTTTCCTTCCTGTTATTTTTTATTTTTATTTTTGGTTGTTTGTTTCGTCGCGCCGGATAACGTATTTTTCAAAAAATACGGTTTCGAGCAACGAAACGTAGAAACTGCGAACCCCACCAAAGCCGTGCTTATCAGGTCGGCTGAAAACCGTCCAAAGCGGAGTCTGCGGTGATTGTTTTTCGACGGCTGCGATCAATTGTTTTGATTCGCTCACCGGCACCTGTACGTCCAACTCGCCGTGTGCCAGCAGAATCGGATTTTTTAAGTTACCTGCCATATTAGGGATGGCAAATTTTTCTAAAGATTGTTTAATTTGCGGATTCGTTTCGTCGCCATATTCCGTACGGCTCGTCCCGATCCGCCAAGCCGGGTTATTTGCCAGAAAAGTAACAACATTTGTCGGCGCGGCTTGCGCGGAAACGGCGGCGGTGCGTTCGGGAAAACGCGCTGCAGCGAGCAACGCGAGATAACCGCCGTAGGAGAATCCACGTAAACCAACTCTTTTTGAATCTAATCTGGATTGTTTTGCAATCCAGTCGAAAAGACCGTCAATATCGTTTAATTGATTGATGCGACTGGCTCCGTTGTCGGCGAGCGAAACCGATTTACCTGATCCTTTTGATCCACGCACGTTCGGATAAATAATGACGGCGCCGAGTTCATTCAGGTAATATAAATCGTTATAATTCAAGACCGGACGCGATTCTTCCGACGGACCGCCGTGAAACTCGATGATTACCGGGCGTGGACCCGCAGGCGATTTTTTCGACTGAAACATCCATCCGCCGATTGTTTTTCCGTCAGGTTTCGACTTCCATTCAATTCGTTCGACGAGCGGCAGATTTTCGTCCGCATCTTTGTTCGGCTCGTGCGCCCAGCGCGCGATTTGCAGAGAAGAATCCGCTGCGACGGTGTAAATGCTCGACGCTTCGCTTGCGTAGTCGAGGTTAAAGGCAATCTGCCTGGAATCAGGCGACCATTCGAGATTTGTGATAACGCCCGGATTGAGTTTTGAGACGGATTCGAGTTTTCCGGTTTTCAGGTCGTAAAAACCGAGACGCGAAACGCCTTTATCGTTAAAAACAAAAGCGGCTTTCGATTCATCCGGGGAAAGACGGGCGATTTCGATATCCGCCGCTTCATTTTTATAAATTGTTGTCCATTCTTTCGTGGAAAAATTTATCCGCTCGAAGCTCAAAAACTCGCCGGCGCGGTTGCTTGTCAGGTAAGCGTATTTGCCGTCCGCGCTGAACTGCACTTCGTCAATACCGAAAGTGTCTTTCTCGGACTTATTGAGCAGAATTTTCTTACCCGTTTGAGGTTCGACGAGCCAGAGCCGCGTCATATCTGCAAGATTGACGTATTCTTCGACGGCAACATACTTGTCGTCCTTTGACCACGCGACCGCCTGTACCATATAAGGCGATGAAAAAACAATCTTTTTCTCCGAAGGTTGAAAAGGATTTTGCCAAGCTATTTCCATCCCTTTCGTGTTGGGTGCAGAGAAACTGTAAGCGACGTATTTGCCGGACGGTGACCAGATCGGCTGAACGCTACGCGTTCCAATATCTGTTAATGGCGCACTTTGTTTGCTTTCCTGATTCCAGACGAACATCCGGTAATTGAGTTTTCCGTCAGTGTCCTGGTTATAAAGATAATTCTTGCGGTCCGGCGACGGGTAAATGTCGTAAGCCGGTTGCGGAAACGTCAGTATCGAAGTCGGCTGTCCTTTTGGCTGCGGGTAAGTGAGCAAGGAAGCGGTTCTACCATATTCCTTGACGACGAATTTTTTATTGTCGAGCCAGCCTTCAACAGACGGAGACGAATAATAATTGTTATATTTTTCCGACGCTTTTACGAGCGACATCGGGACTTCCGAAGTGCCGCGCAAAACCAATTCGGCTGGGACGGGAAAAGTCTGCGCTGAAAGTTCAGCCGTTTGACCGGCGAAAATTACGCCCAAGCAAAAGATGAGTTTTAATACCGTTCGCATAAATATATCGTTTATTTCGCCTTTTCATCGACTCTCGAAACAAAACGGCGAAACAGTTCTCGCTGGCAACCCGAAAGAATCGGCGCGCGACATTTATTTTATTTTTTAATTAGCGTGAATTTAGACCCGGGTTATAGTTACGGAGCTAAAATGCTACTCCCTTTTTCAACCAAAGGTTACGAAAATAGAGACAAGGTTTGGATAATTTATTTTCCTAAAACGGACAGCTTTTCGTCAAGCACAGAAATAATATTTTCTGGTTTCTAACTTTTCCCCTCATAAAACAAAGGTTTTATCGCTTATCGCTATTTGTAAAATAGACCTGAGCAAATTGCGTTCCAAAACCTATTAGTTCATGTTCGGCAAGTTGAATGTAAATTTTTGAGTTTGAAAAAGAATAAAAGTTTGTAAATGACCTTTTAACAGGAAAGAAAAACTTGCATTACACGCAGTTTGGCATATAATTAATAGCCAGATGGCTTATACTTTATAAGCCTTAAGGAGTTAATAAAATGTCCATCGTATTGGAAAAAACAAAATCATCAGGGCAAGGAAAATACACGGCTGAAAACCTGCTCGGCATCGAGACTGCTGACAATCTAAAGCTGGCTAAAAAGGTCGAAGCCGGATTTTCATTTGCCGCATTGGAAAGATTGGGTAAAACCACCGGACTTTCACTGGAAAGACTTCGTGTAGCAGTGAGAATCACTCCGCGCACTTTAACGCGGCGCAGAAAGGAGAAAAAACTCTCGCCCGAGGAGTCCGACCGTCTTGTTTCCGTCTCGCGCCTGTTGGCGCAAACTTTTGAACTTTTTGAAGGCAATGCAGAGGCTGGCATGCGCTGGTTTCAAAGTCCGAACCGGGCGTTGAACGGTCAATCGCCTTTGCAAGTCGCCGCGACCGAAACCGGCGCGCGAGAAGTAGAAAATCTTATCGGCAGACTTGAACACGGCGTTTTCACCTAATGGCAGTGCTGACTACCTACCGGATTTGCAAAACAAAGTATGCCGCAACGATGTTTGATGGTGAAGGCGCGTACCGTTTCGGCGGTCGCTGGAACTCTCGCGGAACACGGATTCTTTACACAGCGGGAAGTTTATCACTTGCCGTTCTGGAAATGCTCGTTCACCTTAACAATGAGGAGATTTTACTTTCATATTCCTTTGCGACTGCCGAGTTTGATGAAAGCCAGATTCTGCCAATTGAAGAATTCCGAGCTTTGCCGGAAAACTGGAGCGTTTCACCTCCGCCACTTGAAATTCAAAGAATTGGCGACGAATGGGCAAAGACACAGGCTTCAGTTGTTTTGAAGGTTCCGACATCTCTTTTGCCGGTTGAATTTAACTATTTGATAAATGTCGGGCATACCAATTTTTCAAAAGTTAAATTCGGCAAACCGCAAACCTTCACATTTGACGAACGGCTTTACATAAAATAATAAAAAGTGTTTTCGATTTATGGAAAAATTAAAATTATTTAAAGAAAGTGTACAACATTTAGAATATTTGGAAATTGAATTGTAATAACGTAATTCTTAGTAAAATACGTTCACCGTGCAATATTGTAAATTGACCTTTTATGCCAAGAATATTCGATAACATCGAACAATCTCTTTTACCCGTTTTAAAAGACACGCTTAAAGTTTCTAACTGCGCTGACTTTTGCGTGGGTTATTTTAATCTGCGAGGTTGGAAACTGCTCGACACTTTGGTTGATGCATGGCAGGGAAATGACAATTGCTGCCGACTTCTGGTCGGGATGCAGTCGGCTCCAAAAGATGAATTACGGAAAGCGTTCAGCTTAACCGACAAAGATTCGATTGTTGATAATGCGACCGTCATTCGGTTGAAAAAAAGAGTCGCGGAAGACTTCCGGGAACAACTCACTTTTGGCACGCCGACTAACGCCGACGAAGCTGCTTTGCGTCGCCTACGGGAACAATTAAAAGCACGAAAAGTCGTCGTCAAATTGTTTCTTCGTCATCATCTGCACGCCAAGCTTTATTTGCTGCACCGCGAAGATGCCAACAATCCGACAATCGGTTTCATCGGCAGCAGTAACTTAACTTTTTCCGGGCTGTCAGGACAAGGTGAATTGAATGTTGATGTTCTCGATCACGATGCCTGCAAAAAATTAAAGTTATGGTTTGACGACCGTTGGAGTGATTCCTGGTGTTTGGATATCACCGATGAGCTTGGCGAAATAATTGATACGAGCTGGGCGCGTCAGAAAGCCGTTCCGCCGTATCATATTTATTTGAAAATCGCTTACCACCTGTCGCAGGAAGCCCGCGCCGGATTGTCCGAGTTTCACATCCCGCGCGAATTTGGAAATCGTCTTTTCGAGTTTCAAACCGCCGCCGTCAAAATCGCCGCTCGTCACTTAAAAAAACGCGGCGGTGTTCTTTTGGGCGATGTCGTCGGTTTGGGTAAGACGATGATGGCATCCGCGCTCGCCAAACTTAACGAAGAACAAACCGGAAGCTGGACGCTGATAATTTGTCCTAAGAATTTAACCAAGATGTGGCAGTCATACGTTGATGAATACGCGCTCAACGCAAAAGTTCTATCAATGAGTCAGGTGCTGAAAAAATTGTCGGACGTTCCCGCGCGTTATCGCACGGTTTTGATTGATGAAAGTCATAATCTTCGCAACACAGAAGGCAAACGCTACCGGGCAATTCAGGAATTTATTCGTCAAACAGACGCCCGCTGCATCCTGCTTTCCGCCACGCCGTATAACAAAACTTATCTCGACCTTTCGGCGCAACTGCAATTATTCATTCCGAACGATAAAGACTTGGGAGTGCGCCCCGAACAGAAGATTCGGGAAAAAGGCGAAGCGGTTTTTCAAAGCGAATATCAATGCGCTCCGCGCTCGCTCACGGCGTTTGAAAAGAGCGAGTATGCGGATGATTGGCGCGATTTGATGCGTCATTTTCTAGTTCGGCGAACTCGTTCGTTTATTCAGAAAAATTACGCTGAAACGGATGGCGACGGGCGTAAATTTTTAAGATACGAAAACGGAGAGTTGTCTTATTTCCCAAATCGGTTGCCAAAAACCGTCAAGTTCGCTGTGAACGACGATGACCCGACCGACCAATATGCACGCCTGACACAGCCGAGCGTCGTTCAGGCAATTGAACAACTAAAACTTCCGCGTTACGGGCTTGGCAATTACACGGT
>MWVX01000386.1_pt1 | contig 13515 bp, 14 predicted proteins | sample 1047311 | NCBI WGS metagenome assembly MWVX01 (sample SAMN06349984, study PRJNA376086) | soil metagenome | isolation source: MtG-4 sample Antarctic (ecotone) soil | place: Antarctica | collected 2015-01-13 | reverse complement strand
GTTCAGAAGCGCTTGAGAGATAGCTCTTCTTCACTTTTTGTTCTCGTTCGGATAGGTCTTACAGGCTAGGATAAAATTTTCTTATACAAAAAAGAAACTCTACATTTAAAAACGCTTCTTCTCGTACACTATAAAAATTGCCTTCTAATCCTTTATAACGGTTAACATTAATTCTAACATAAACCAAACAACAATGAAAAAAGGATTCTTCGCAATGGCAGGCCTGTTCCTGCTTATCTCTTGCAACGAAACAAAAGACAGCGCCAACACTACCGGCAACGACGATCATTCGGCAATGGTGAAAGAAAACACAGCAAAAAACAAGATCATTTACCAGGCTATTGAAACCGGCGATGTAAGTGCAATGGATACCATGTTGAGCAAAGATTTTGTTGACCATGAAGCCAACATGGGAAAAGACATTGTAGGATTAGATAGTGTGAAAAAATATCTTGGCAGCATTCACAACTATTTTGACGGCCTGAAAATGGAGTCCATTTCAGAAGCTACATCGGAGGATGGCGTCTATCATTTTGCTATGGTGCGAATGACAGGTAAATCCAAAGCCAATCCGTGGGGAATGCCGGTGGGTGTAGATATAGATGATACCGGTGTAGATGTGGTAAAGATAAAAGATGGCAAGGCTACTGACCATTGGGGCTTTACCAGCCAAAAAGATATGATGGAAATGATGGGCGGTATGAGCAGCGGAAGTATGCAACCAACAATGGAAGACAGTACGTCGAAGAAATAAAATACTTACAGGAGAGAAAGAAAAACCCGGCAATACAGTGGGGCTTTTTTGTTAGAGGAAAAAGTTATGGGTTTGTCACCTGCTTCAATTTTTCAACAGCCGCCTCAGCTTTTTTCACACCTTCGGTAGTAAGATAAAGCGATTTGGCGCGATTAGAAAAATGGACATATCCTTCTTCTTTTAATTTGTCAAGAATTGTAAAATCATAACCCTTCCAAGCCATCCGCACTTCGTCTTCTTTCCATGAACTAAGATAAATAAGGGCAAGCGCCAGATTGTTCATAAATTCATTTTCACTTGATAGTTCCATAAAAATTCTTTGTTGAAATTTAAAGTTACAGTCATGCTTTTTCAGTTCAAAATACAATTGAAGAATATTCACCAGCCAACCGTTTGGCGCAGGGTAACGGTACCCTCACATTTTAGTTTTACAAAATTTCACCGGGTGATACAGGCGGCCTTTGGTTGGTATGATTGTCATCTTTTTCAGTTCTCACCAGGCGGCTATGGCTCATCACCCATCATCAGCATACCCGATCCTGATATTGATCGCATGCAGCAGGACAATCGGCAACCGCTTCATTCTACCAAAACAAAACTTGCAGACATCTTTACTGTTGAAAAGCAAAAATTTAAATACATCTACGATTTTGGTGATGACTGGATACATGAAATCACACTGGAAAAAATAGTGGAGGATGAATCCAAAGCTGTTGCCTGTCTCGCCGGCAAAGGTGCTTGTCCGCCCGAAGATTGCGGCGGTCCCTGGGGCTTTGCAAGCTTAAAAAAAATTTTAACCGATCCTACTCATCCTGAGTATGCAGAAACAAGGGAATGGCTGGGGCTTGAACAAGATGAAGAATGGAATGCTGCGGAATTTAATTTGGAAGAGGTGCAGGCAAACGTAAGGATAATAAAATAACAGGGAAGAATGAGGTAACAATCTTCTTTGTGACTAATTAGTGAGAGCCGTAAAGGAGTTTATGAAAATCAAAGAGTGCATCATCGTTCCTTTTGCCGAACGGTGCTTTTTTAACTTCCCCAGAATTTCTGTAATAAGACCCTGCGGTAAAAAAGAAAATACTGCTTCAACCATCACAGATGATCTAACCCATTTTCCATATTCATTAAAAACAGTTGGGAGGCTTCCAGGTGAGAAAGCAGTTTGGTATTGTCCCCTTCTTTTGAAGCTGTCTTCACATTTTTGACGGTGTCTTTTATATGCCCGGAAATATCGGAGGATATGTTTTTAAGCTTTTGCACCGTTTCACGCAGTGCCAGCCGCAGTTCCATTTCTTCCATTACAACAGCAGCCAGGTCTTTTAAAATCTGCTTTTCCTTTTGGCTAAACACCCTTGGTTTTTTATCTATAATACATAACGTTCCCAGGTTATAAGCGTCTGCAGTTTGCAAAGGCGCTGCAGCGTAAAAGCGCAAACCAAATTCGCCAGCTACCAAAGGGTTGGCCAATGTTCTTGGATCTTCAATAGCATTTTCTACTGTGTAAGAGTCGGTTGATAAAATAGCTGATGCGCATAAGCCGGGTTCACGGTCTAATTGATGAACCGGTAAGCCATGGTGCGATTTAAACCAAATGCGGTCACTATCTACTAAACTGATAATGGCAATTGGTACATTAAAAATATTGGAAGCTAGTTGCGTAATCCGGTCAAAAGCACCATCTGGCGGTGTATCTAAAATCTGGTATTTTTTTAGGGCCTCAATTCGCATCGTTTCGTTCGCAGGCATTTGCAGAGTTGTCATTCTATAGTTGTTTTAGGTATGTTAGCGCTGGTTGCAAGGTAAGATAAAATGAAAGGAAGCCCCATTGCCTGATTGCCCGTTTGCATAAATGACACCGCCGTGATTAATAGTAATTTTTCGGCATACGGCAAGACCAATGCCATAGCCGCCATATATACTTTTTTCGTTCAGACGGTGAAAGATGGTAAATATCTTATCGGCATAAGCCTGGTTAAAACCAATGCCATTGTCACTGATCATTATCTCGTAGTAGTCTTGCCCCATGAATAATTGCGGCCAGGCCATTTTTTTCTCTTCGGTAAGCTTGTGTGCCATAATGGTGATAACCGGCACTGTATTGCGTTTGGTAAATTTTAGCGCATTGCCCAGCAGGTTATAAAAAAGCTGGTTCATTTGTAACGGAATGGCTTCAAGAGTTGGCAACTCACCGGCTTTAATAACAGCCCCTTTCTGGGTAATCAGTAATTCAAAATCGGTAAGCACATTTTTTAAAACAAAATCCAGGCTGATCTCTTCAAACTGCAGACTGTTTTGCGAAAGCCGGGAGTACTCCAGCAGGTCCTTTATCAGGCCCGACATACGGGTAGCTGCCAGGCTTACTTTTTCAATATAAGTTTTTGCGGTTTCGGAAAGTTCCTGTTGCTCTAACACCATGCCGCTAAAAAGGTGAATTTTTCGCAGGGGTTCCTGCAAGTCGTGTGAAGCGATGAAGGCAAATTGTTCCAGTTCGGCATTGGAGCGTTCCAGTTGTAGGTTGGCTTCCTGCAAAGCTTTGGTTCGTTGCTCTACTTTTTTAGAAAGCTCCCTGGCAAAAAGTTTCTGCTCCGTTATGTCTTGTATCACACCCAGCAGCCGGTACGGTGTTCCCTCTTTATCGTATAATACTTTTCCTTTCACCCTCACCCAACGTTGCGAATTATCTCTCCATATAATCCTGGCTTCGTAATGGAGGTTACCGGTTTCTATTGATTCTTTGTAAGCCTGTGCTCTTAATGAAAGATCATCCGGATGGATAGCAGCGGCAAATTCAGTACGGTCAATAGTATCATGTTCAAGCCCCCATATATCCTTAAATCTTGGAGACGTAAACATTTCATCTGTCAGTAAATTAATTTCATAAGTACCCAGGTCGGCGGATTCAATGGCAAGCCTTGCACTCTCTTCGGCATTCGCCACTTTTTGTCGGGCAATCACCTGTTGGGTTACTTCGTTGGCCACGGCAATTATGCCTGAAATAGACCCATCGCCTTCACGAAAAGCTTCAAAAACATAGTTGATATAAACGGTTTCTATTCCACTTTCCCGGGGCAGTTGCACTGGCTGTTCACTGGCTATAAACCGCTGCCCGGTTGTATATACGTGTTTAAGCAAGGCTTCAAACCCCTGATCTCTTGCCTCCGGTAGCCCCTCAAACTGCGGTTTGCCTAAAACTTCGTCAGCCTGCTTGCCCCAAAGTTCAAACATACTTTCATTGGCAATTTCTACCACATGCTGCGGGCCTTTTAATACACACATAGCCACCGGCGACTGCAATACCATATTGCGAAAATTAACTTCGCTCTGAATTAGCTTTTGTTTTGCTGCCACCTGGCTGGTAACATCGGTTGCTAATACCAACACACCACTGATAGTTCCATCGGCTTCGCAGTACGGCTGGTAAATAAAATTGAAATAGTGTGTTTCTGTCTTTCCATCAGGCCTTTTAAAATAAGCAGGTGTTTCATGCCCATACTGGGTGATGCCGTTATGTAAAACATCCAGCAATAAATCATAAAAACCTTGGTCTTTCATTTCGGGCAGAATTTCCAGAAAAGGTTTCCCTAAAGATTCATTGCCTACATTCCATAAGGTAAGCACGGCCTTGTTGGCCACATCCAGCACCAGGTCTTCTCCTTTTAAAATTAAAATCGGATCGTTTGATTGCTCTACTATATTGCGAAACCGCAACTCACTTTCCCGCTCCTTTTTTCTCGCTTCTATTATGTCGGTAACATCGTGGCCAAAGGCCATTACACCTTCAATTATTCCTTCCTCATTTCTATACGCCGTATAAACAAGGTTATAATAGCGGGTGATAAGTAGGCCATCATTATTTACATCAAGCAAGGCCGGCGTTTCGTTTCCAAAAAAAGAAGTGCCTGTGTCAAATACGTTTTCCAGTATATCAAAATAAGGCTGGCCTTCCAGTTCAGGGAAGGCTTCCCGAACTGTCTTCCCTAAAATTTTACGGTGATTAAAAATTTTTGAATAGGCGTCATTTACAAAAACGTATCGCAGCTCCCGCCCCTTGTAAATAGCGATAGGTGCCGGTGCCTGGGAAAATAATTTGGTATGGTTGTAAACAGCCAAAAGGTCAACTGCATTCAATGAGTCTGTCATTTAAATTAAGGGTGATACACATTGCTGATAAAAAATTTAAAGCTACCCCTTTTTTAATTACAGGCATGCCTGAGATGCTTGCAGTATCCTCTTCAATTTTTGCCGTTAATTTTATTGTGTGATGTCCAGCAATTAGCCTTTGACAACTCTTTGATAAGCTCAACATGACAAAGTCGAAGTCTCGCTCTCAATTGGATACACAACCTTTTTATTTAGCATTAAACAGTAAAAATTATCGTTAGGAAAGTCTTTTGTGTTTGCATTGAAAGGATTTGCCAGTGCAAAAAAAGTGGCGCTTGCCGGTGACTTTAACGACTGGAACCCGGCTGAAATTTTTATGAACCGCACAGGCAGCGGCTGGACTATTTCCTACGCATTAGGGCCAGGTAATTACCAGTATATATTTATTGTTGATGGTAAATGGATAACAGATCCTGTGAACCCTAATGCTATTGATGATGGCAAAGGCAACGTAAATTCTTTTATAGTGGTGGAGCCTAATTATTCCTTTTGTTTAAAAGGCCAAACCGCTGCGCAAAAAGTGAACGTTGCAGGGAAGTTTAATAACTGCAGTCCGGAAGGTCTGTCTATGACTAAACTTGGAGATGAATGGGTTTCTAAAGTCTACCTGGGGCGAGGCAAGCACCTGTATAAGTTTATTGTAGATGGCAAGTGGATGAAAGACCTTGCTAATCCATTGTGGGAAGATGGTAATGACAATAGCGTGGTTTAATTTGAATAACTTTTTATTGCTAATTATCCACATTACTTAATGAGGGTCTTGTATCCCCTTTACTTCGCTTTTCATACTTTATTCTAAATTCAGAAAGATCGGGCGGGAACTTCCGCTTCCTGCTTAATTCATAGCTATAAATAGTTTGTCCTAATTGATACAAAAAAGGATAACCAATGGTGTTGTACTCATACCTGTTATCGTTCAAAACTTCATCGCTGTTTACATAAAGCGTGGCAGACAGCATATATTCTACCTTGTTTTTAAAATCTGCTACATACGATACATCGGTTAAAAAGCCATAGCTCCAGCCTACTTTATTAAACACTCTTACGTGCTGTGGCATAAGATGGCTGCTGTCGCGAAAAAAAAACTTCACATAGCTGTCGTAAAACTTTGTTGTATCATATTTAGGATATGGCGTTTCAGATGGATATTGGGAAAGATATTGATAGAGGAAACGGCAATCATCCTTTGATAAATTGAACCGTTGCTTTGCAGGCATTGAACGTGGAAACAAAACAGATTGCAGCATCTGCTGCATATCCTGCAAGGGAAGATTGTTATGTGCTGTAAAATCAAAGGGTTCGTTTATCAGGCTATCATTACGATTCCAATGCGCCTTGCCAAGTTTTATAGGTTGGCTAATATCAAATGAGTCGGTATTATAGGCTGGTGGTTGCGAGTATAAAACATTGCGCTCTTTATTTATAAAATGTACCGCGTTGGTGTGGCGGTTTTGCTCTGCAGTATACCCCATGAATTGACGGGTGATACGAACACCTGTATAGCCTTTTTTATGAAGGTTACGATTAATTTCCTGCTGCCCCATAAACTGGTATAACCGGTTGTAAGGACCGTTCTCGCTGATGAGAAAAGCACGTTTGATAAAGTGGCCAATGGAAGGCAGGCCATGGGATGCAGTGCTGTCTGCCGATAGTTCCCTTTGGCCTGTATAGCTGCTGTCAAACTGAAGCGTGGTGTATTTGTCAATCCCCTTTGCGGGCAGTGCAGCCAGTTTTTCCAGCGCTAAAAAAGCCAACGGCATCTTCACCATGGAAGCAGGGTTGAAGTAAAGTTTAGGATCGTAATGGAAGTAATAATTTTTAAATGTTGGGTGGTTGTTTTTATCACGATTGATTTGTGTGTAAATGATTTGCAGGCGGTGAGTATCGGGATGTTGCAATACCTGGTTAAATACTGGGTTGTTGTTGGCGCTTAAAATCTGTTGCAGAAATACATCTGTTTTAGGTTGAGCGTTTAGTGATGAGTTGAAAAGCAGGATGACGAAAAAGATGTTGTAATGAAAACGCATAGTGGAAGTTAAAACGTAACAAGAATGTTGCAAAATATGATAAGCAGACACAACAAAAAAAGAACACGGCATTTAGTAAAAGCAGCCCCTATTCGTTATCGTTATTTATGAAACAATCATCTTCTGGCAGCATGTTTGGTCCTTCATGTGCGGATGTATTATCCACAATAATAAATAAAAACTCTAATCTATGAAATTGAAAATCATGAGCCTGGTTTCAGCAACAGCTTTAATGCTATCATGCGGAACACCGGCCTACACTGATACAAGCACTTCTTCCAGCACAAGCACCTCTGCTAATGCAGCTTACAGTGTACCGGCTAACATTCAAACTGGCTTTAGTACCCAATATCCAACGGCTACTAATTGCACTTGGCAAAGTTATGATGCGGCTACAGCGCCTGTTGACTGGGAGCTTAATGGATGGAGCGCTATGGATGCCAATGGCCACACGGCAACCTTTACCATGGATAACCAGCAGTATTATGCCTGGTATGATGCAAGCGGCAACTGGGTAGGCAGCACTTATGCAGTTAGCGACTATACCCAACTGCCTGAGTCTTTTCACACAATGATAAAAGATAAGTACAGCGGTTACAACATTGAAAAAGTACAGAGGGAAATGTGGAAAGACCGGATGGCTTATGAAGTGAAGCTGAAAAACGGCGACAAAAAAGTAAAACTATTAGTTGATGATAGTGGAAACATTTTGAAAGAGAAGCTGAAAGATTAATAAGAAGGCAGCAACAATCAACAGTTATTAAAAAGCTCATGACAGGCGTTATGAGCTTTTCTCTGTAATGGCAGAACCAAGGCTTCCATTCTTTATCCCACCACCTGCGGTCTGTTATTTGCACCACCTTTAAATTGAAAATTCGCAATATGAAACTTAATCACATTCGTTACGGAAACGGCAAACCGCTTTTATTGGTGCATGGCATTGGTGGGTCATGGAAGTCGTGGATGCCGGTGCTGGAAAGGTTGGCGGCTCACCGCGAATTAATTGCCATTGACCTGCCCGGGCATGGTAAAACGCCACCGCTGCAAGGGCCCACTACTATTGCTACTTTGGCTGATGCTGTTACGGGGTTTTTGCAGCGCCATAATTTAATTGGTATTGATACTGTTGGTTCTTCAATGGGCGGAAGGTTAGTGCTGGAATTAGCGCGGCGCAGTAGTGTTGTAGGCGCTGTTGTATCGTTAGACCCCGGCGGTTTTTGGCGGGGGTGGCACCGCACTTTCTTTTACTATTCTATTGCGGCATCCATCCGTTTAATTCGCAGTCTTAAGTTTATGCTGCCGCTACTTGCCGGCAATGCTGTTACCCGTACTCTTTTGCTGCCACAGTTTTCGCCCCGGCCATGGCACATCCCGGCTCACCTCGCATTAACAGAACTGCGGAGCTATGTAGCTTCGCCAGTGTTTGATGAGCTGTTGTATAATCTTGCTTATGGCGAAGAGCAGCAAGGCGCAGTAAGAGGTTCTATTACAAATTCTTTATTTATTGGCTGGGGACGACAGGACAGGATTTGCTTTCCTTCACAATCAAAAAAAGCCTTGCAGCTTTTTCCCGATGCACACGTATATTGGTTTAATAACTGCGGCCATTTCCCGCATTGGGATCATCCTGCCGAAACAGCTGCATTAATACTTAGGGTAACAGCATCTGCAGAAACTGAAATAATGGAAGAAGAAAGCCAGTTATAACATTATAAAGTGGGAGAATAAGCAGGATCTGTGTTTGCTTTTTACATTAATGGCAAGCAAGAAGATTTCAGTAGAATGTGTTCCCTTCAAATCGCATCAGTTATTTCCCAACAGATCTATACGCTGCATGCCTTCATAATCAATTGGCACATTAATAAAGAAGCCGCCTCGTCCCGCTTTTGCAGAGCCATTGATCTTGACCTTCACATTAGGGTTCAATAAAATTTTTGCCGTGTTGCTTAAAATATCCTTCGCCGATGCCTCCAGGCGTAAGGGAATATAGGATGTATCCTGCGCCGGCAATACAATCAGCGAGTCAAGTGCAGAATGGCCTAAAAAAGCATTGTTGATATACATATCTAAACTAGCCGATTTTAATTGCAATGGATAGCGGTTGGGGTTAAATAGTTTGACATCAATAGCTATTACATTGTTTGTAAATCCCATTTTTTCCATGCGGAGGTTTTGATATCCTAAATATTTTGGGCTCACCGGTTTACTGCAACTGCTAATCAGGAACATGATTACTGTTGCAACAGATGCTAATTTTAGTGGCTTCATACGTTATATTAGATGAAGGTAGTACAGGCATAATGCGTACCAAGAAAATAGCACCTCACACCGAAAGTTTTTGCCTTCTTATTATAGTAAGTACCTGCTTTCGTACGCATGAGGCAAAAGGATTCTTAGGCAGAATAAAATTGATTGACGGGTAAAAGTTCCTTAGCTATGATTCGTGAATAGGCGGCTATAAAGCTCGGAATGTTCGATTAAAACATAAAAAATCTACCAGGGTAGATAGTGAAAATAGTCTGATACTATCGGTCTCTATTTTCACCTATTGGCCACATCGGGGCCAATGCCACCTTCTTTAAAGCAGAACGAAATTGAAATGAAGCGGGTAGGGGCCGGGGGGGTGAAGTCTTGTGCTTACATTTGTACAAACCTCCATTGTTATGAATAACGTGTTTGATTTTTCAAAGCCCATCGCCATTGGCGCCGACCATGCCGGATACGAATTTAAAACCATGATTGTAGAAATGCTCGAAGCCAGGGGCTTTACAATAAAAGACATGGGTACCCATAGTAAAGATTCGGTTGACTACCCCGATTTTGCCCATCCTGTTTCTGAGGCTGTTGAAAATGGCGAAGCGGCATGCGGCATTTTAATTTGCGGTACGGCTAATGGTGTTGCTATCACTGCAAATAAACATCAACATGTACGGGCAGCTATCTGCTGGACCGAGACGGTAGCAATGATGGTTCGCCAGCATAACAATGCTAATATCATTTGTATCCCAGCCCGTTTTGTGTCGCCGCCTGCGGCAGAAGAAATGGTGAATATATTTCTCTCCACAGATTTTGAAGGCGGCCGCCACCAGCAAAGAGTAGAAAAAATGGCTTGTATGTAAAGCATCAAACATTTTAAAGGCCACTTAACAAGTCCTCGTTTAAAATACAAAGGATAAAGGATATTTTTATTCCAAAATTGTAAACACTAAGATGAAGAAATTACTAACCGGATTGTTGGCAGCAAGCTCGTTTTGTGCATTAGCTCAAAAGATATCAAAGCCGGATGCTTATGCAAAGACCATTACAGCCGAAGACTTGAAAAAGCATTTATACATTATTGCCTCTCCCGAAATGGAAGGCCGCGAAACCGGCACTGCGGGCCAGCGTAAAGCCGCCGCTTATATTGAGAACTATTTTAAAACCATCGGTCTGCAACCGGGTAATGGCGAGGGCTACCAAATGTATTATAACCTTTACCAGGATAGTCTAATAAGTGCAGCCATAGAAGTGAATGGAAAAACGTATGAGCTGGATAAAGACTTTACAGCAGGTGCAAATAATATGCAGGCTACAATGAAGCTAAGCGAAGTGGTATTAGTTAGTGCAGGCACCGCTGCTACTGATGCTTTTAAAAATACAGAGATAGGTGGTAAACTGGTGATGGTTTTGGGCGCCATGTCGCCAAACCTTTATACGCAGCTATCAAAAAAAGCACCCGCCGCGTTTCTTACAATTGGTGCAGACTTTCCAAAGAAAAACGCACCAAGCCGCAATGGCCGGCAAAGTATCCGTGGCTTTAGAGCTATGATTACTCCGGCAACGTTTACAATATCTGAGAACCTTGCAAAGGCTATTGCGGGCAACAAATATGATAGCGTAAAAGCATCAACAACTTTGGTGCACACTGTAAAAGCAGATGTAATGCTAGATGTAAAGAAGGCCACCAACACTGCGCAGGCAAGTAATGTTTTGGGTGTACTGCCTGGTACCGATTTGAAAGATGAATACGTAGTTATCAGTGCTCATTACGATCACTTAGGCATTCGAAATGGCGTGCTTTATCCCGGTGCTGATGATGATGGATCTGGAACCGTGGGTGTATTGGAATTAGCAGAAGCATTTGTAAAAGCAAGGAAGGAAGGAAAAGGTCCCCGCCGCTCTATTTTATTTTTAGCAAACAGCGGTGAAGAAAAAGGATTGTTGGGTTCGGAGTATTATACCGATCATCCGGTTTATTCCCTGGAAAAAACAACTGTGAACCTGAATATTGATATGATTGGCAGAAGCGATCCTGATAGAAAACCTGATACGCTCAACTATATCTATGTTGTAGGTGACGACAAACTTAGCACCGATTTAAAAATCATCAGCGAAGCTCAAAATAAAAAATATACAAAACTTGTCCTGGACTATAAATACAACGATCCAAATGATAAGGAACGCATCTACTACCGTAGCGACCATTACAATTTTGCCCGCTACGGCGTGCCTATTATTTTTTATTACGATGGTATGTTGCGTCCCGATTATCACAGGCCAACCGATACGCCTGATAAAATAAATTATTCGCTGATGCAAAAGCGAGCGCAGTTGGTATTTTATACCGGGTGGGAAATGGCTAACCGCGATGCAATGCTCAAGAGGGATATACCATTAAACACTCCTCCAAGAGCCTAACATTAAAAAGCGATTCAAAAAATGAATCGCTTTTTTTATTTCGGTTGACTTAAACTTTTTTCATTAAGTTCTTTCTACTTACCTGTACTAACATTTATTAACTTAAAAATTTCGTTATGAAAACTACAATCAAACTTTCCTTTTTAAGCACCGTTTTATTTATTGCAACAGCTTTTACTAACACAGCGGGTGCCCAAAACACTAAAAAAATCTGGGATAAAGCAGAAGACAAATGGGATAAAAAAGAAGATGTTCGCGACAGAAAAGAGAACCGCCGTGACCGCAAAGAAGATGTACGTGATAAAGCAGAAGATCGCAAAGATAAACGTGAGGACATCAGGGATGCAAAGGAAGATTTACGCGACGCCAAACACGATGGTGGCCGTAAGGATAAATTAGAAGATAAATTAGACAAACGTGAGGATGTACGCGACCGCAGAGAAGATGTAAAAGATAGAAAAGAAGATATCGCTGATAAACGTGAGGATAAAAGAGACCGCAAAGAAAACAAGCGGGATAGACGAGAAGATCGCCGGGATAGAAAAAATTAAAAAGTTTACCGTATCTGTACCAATTATAAAAGGCTCTTGATTGAGCCTTTTATAATTTAAGGGTGGATAAAAAATATTTTGCAAAGCTGTGCAGCAATTTAATAAAGAGCCTTGTCTGTATAGTCGCTGACCTACTGCTTATTAGTTCACCAAGGAGAAATCCTTACTTTTTTACACCCCGTCCAACGGCAAGCTGGTACGGGGTTTTGTTTTTTTCTGCTGTTCTGTTTTGCTATTTTTGATAACTATGTCAAGTGTTGTAAAAATATTGCCTTATTATACTTACGAAGATTATGTGCAATGGGAGGGAAAGTGGGAGTTGATTGATGGAATTCCGTATGAAATGAGCCCGGCACTTACCCCAAAACATCAGTTAATAGCAAATACTCTGGGAGCTTTATTTTATATTGCATTAAAGAGTTGCAGGCATTGCAAAGCTTATCAGGCCATTGATTACAAGATAACTGAAGACACCATCTTTCAACCTGATATATCCATTATTTGTAAAGAAGCAGGGAAAAATTTATAGATTTCCCGCCTGCTTTTGTTGTAGAAATTTTATCACCATCCACGGCACTAAAAGACAGGCATACAAAACTTCCTAAATACCAGCAACAAGGAATTCCTTACTATCTTATGATTTCTCAGGATACTGAAGAAACAGAGGTATATAGTTTGGTGGATGGGAAGTACGAATTAGTAGTAAAAGAAAAATCGTGTTCTTTTGATTTTCAATTTCCCGGTGATTGCTCGGCAGCAATAGACTTTGGCGAACTATGGCAATAAAACCTAAAAGTAATTCCACTGCTTGCACAGGAGTGCGGTCAGTCAACTTGAACCAGCACCCGTCTATAAAAATTTTACCTGTCTCGCGGCTACACTTTCGTCATCTTCAATTTTGCCGGCGTCTTTCTTTTCACTACCTGCCATTGCGTTTCCTTTACCGTTGCTGCTAAAAATGCCTGCCTGAATTCTTCAGACGTTTTAAATTGAAGCTGGCTGATTGTTCTGGATTCATACCGCACTGTAAATGATGATGCATCAAAAGGCCAGGGATGCAGTGTTAACTGGTTTTCGTCAAGCTGGTACAAACGGTATTTTACTTTATCGGGGCCATGACTTATTTCTACTGCTCTTTGTTCGGGCGGCATTTGTTTCTGGCAAATAAGCAGCGAGCAAGCATCGCACCACTCCATCAACGCTGTTTGCTAAAATTAAAATAGAGCGGCGGGGACCTTTTCCTTCCTTCCTTGCTTTTACAAATGCTTCTGCTAATTCCAATACACCCACGGTTCCAGATCCATCATCATCAGCACCGGGATAAAGCACGCCATTTCGAATG
>MWVX01000385.1_pt1 | contig 13528 bp, 10 predicted proteins | sample 1047311 | NCBI WGS metagenome assembly MWVX01 (sample SAMN06349984, study PRJNA376086) | soil metagenome | isolation source: MtG-4 sample Antarctic (ecotone) soil | place: Antarctica | collected 2015-01-13 | reverse complement strand
GTCATCAAAGGGCCAGAAAATATTTATTGCATTGGCGAATGAACTGCTTGACAAGCGTGACCCGGGAAATTATAATCAGGCCATTATGAATTACGGTGCACTGGTTTGTAAACCAACGGCACCGGATTGTCTCATCTGTGATTTGAGAAAAGGCTGCTTTGCTTACACCCATAATTCAATAAAAAACTTTCCCGCAAGGAAAAAAAAGAAAGAAAAGCTTATCCGGTGGTTTAATTATCTGGTTCTTGAAGATGAGACTCACTTAATCATCAGGAAGCGGGTAGCAGAAGATATATGGAGGGGTTTATATGAGTTTCCTCTGATCGAAACTGAAAAGCATTATACTGTTAGTGAGGTGAAAACCTTTTTTCAACAACAAAATTTTCTTCTCACAGATAAGGTGATGGTGATGCAGGCTTCTAACTTAATAAAACAGGAGCTGACGCATCAGCGTATTCGTGCACAATTCCTTCGGGTACATCTATCATTTCATAGTGGACATTTCAATAACAGCGATCTGAAAATAAAAAAGAATGAATTAAAAAACTTACCTTTTCCTAAGGTAATTGAGAATTACCTGAAATCTTTACTATATTAGACTCGAATTTCTTATTTAACTAACCTAAATTCTATCATTTATGAGAGGCGTTAACAAAGTTATCCTCGTTGGGAATCTTGGGAAAGATCCCGAAGTCAACCATTTGGAAGGTGGTATTTCAGTGGCTAAGTTTCCACTTGCTACATCGGATGCATATATGGATAAAGGAGGCAACCGGGTAGAGCAAACTGAATGGCATAACATTGTATGCTGGCGCAAGCTTGCTGAAATAGCTGAAAAGTTTCTTAAGAAAGGAAGCGCAGTTTATGTGGAGGGCAAGATTAAAACCCGCAATTATCAGGATAAAGAAAATCAGAAAAGGTATATTACTGAAATAGTAGTAGACAGCTTTACCATGCTCGATCGCAAGCAGGAAAGCGGTAATGGTGGCAGTGCCGCAGACAGCATTAGCACCACCGGGGATGAGTTGGCTGATGATCTCCCATTCTAGATCATCTTTAAATTCAGTAATTGCACGCATCAATCAATTTGGTACACGAGGGATTTTTACGGGTATCGGTTGGTTTTATACAATTTCCCCCATTGGAGTTTATTGTTTTTTTATTTTCTACTGTGCTTATCTTATTGCTCTCTTTCCTCATATCCGGAGGAGAGCACGCTTTATTCTCGCTTACACCTAATGAGTTGGCGGAGTTAGAAAAGAGGAGCCCGCGAACCTTTCGGCATGTGCAGCACCTCATGGCAAGGCCCCGTCATTTGCTGGTGCTGGTGAAGATGATACAGATGATTGTTAACGTTACGGTTCTTTTTATTGCTGTAAAATTTAGTGTGAGCTACTTTCAATTTTCTACCTATGCATGGCTTAATTATTTTTTTGAGATTGTTCTCCTGATTTTGTTGTTGCTGATTATCCAGGAGATTATACCAAAATATTTTGGTGGTAAGAACAATCTGCTATGGTCAAAAGTCATGGGAACCACTCTTTTCCTGTTAGGGCGGCTGCTATACCCTTTTACTGAGACTATAATTCGCTCTTCATATTTTATTGAAAAAAGATTTGCGCGGCACAATGAGGCAGAACAGGAGGAGGTAATGGAGAAGCCTGATGAACAGATGGTAGAGGAGACCTCGGGAAAAGACGATGGAATTCCAATTTTGCAGGGAATTCTTAAATTCAGAACGATTGCGGTTCGGCAGATAATGAAGTCCCGTATAGATATGGTTTGTTTGGATGAGAAAACCGCATTTGATCAGTTGCTTAAGGTGGTGCGTGAAGTTGGTTACTCACGTCTGCCTGTCTTTCGCGAACATCTTGATAACATCATCGGAATTCTATATACTAAAGATCTGCTTACTTTCTTACAGCATCCCGGAAATCAGAACTGGCTCCAACTACTCCGCGAGGCCCATTACGTGCCAGAAGGAAAACGAATTTCTGAATTGTTGCTTGAGTTGCAGCACCAGCAGATGCATCTTGCTATTGTAGTGGACGAATATGGCCGTACAGCAGGGCTTGTAACCCTTGAAGATATAATTGAAGAGATTATCGGTGACGTTCGTGATGAAACCGATGAGAAGATTGAGTTGGAATTTACCCAATTAGATGACAACAATTTCATTTTTGAGGGCAAAACTCCCATCAATGATTTCTGTAAACTGATGGAGATTTCAGAGGAATTTTTCGATGAAGTTAAGAGTGATACAGATTCTTTAGGTGGTCTCATACTTGAAATCCGGGGTACCATTCCCGAACCAAATGAAACCGTGGAATATGAAAACTTTGTCTTTACCGTTTTATCCGTTGAGAATTACCGGATAAAACGGGTTAAGGTGAGACGGGTTAAAAGCAAGGAAATCTTCAGTATTTAAACCACCGACACATATTAATATTTTTGTTCCACTCGCCATGGTTTTCACGATAAAGAATAAATATCGGAAATTTCTTCTATTTATTTTATTCAGCTTTCTTCTGATAAGTTGCGATACTTCTTATACACCCAAGCCCCGGGGCTATTTTAAGATTACTTTGCCCCAGAGAGCATATAGGCATTTCAATAATGGTGCATGCCCATTTACATTTGATTATCCTAAATATGGGGTCATTAACAGGGATAGTGTTTTCCTGGATACGATACCCGATAATCCCTGTTGGTTCAATATTACATTTCCCGCTCTTAATGGAAATCTGTATCTCAGCTATAAGGAAATCAATAAGAAAAACACTCTGGACAAGTTGATTGAAGATGCGCATAAGCTGACATTCAAACATGCCGTGAAAGCTGACTTTATTGATGAAAATTACCTTTCCACTCCTAATCGTGTGTACGGCATCTATTATGAGGTAGGCGGCAATGCTGCTTCGGCAATACAATTTTTCGTCACCGATAGCATAGAGCATTTTATTCGGGGATCGCTCTATTTTTACAATACACCAAATGCTGATTCAATATCCCCTGTACTCAATTTCATTAAACCAGATGTTATGAAATTGATTAAGACGCTAAAGTGGCAAGATCGCCAGCAATAGGTATTGGCTATACGTTTTATGATTATTCCACGGAAGTTATGAGTAGCCTAATAAACCTGTTTACGAGACACTAGTGAATGGAAGAAACCTTAGTCTCCTGATCAAACCATCCGGCAGTTCCACCCTCAAGGTAATGTGAGTTCTTAGCGCCGCTGTCGCGAAATGCCTGCGCTGCATTTTGTGAACGATTTCCTCCATGGTTGCAAATAGTCACTATAGTTTTTCTTTCTGTTGAATTCTGTTCAAGCTCTTTTAATTCCGAAGCAGGAATATTCACGGCACCGGGAATGTGCTGGGTCTCAAATTCCTCCTTACTACGAACATCAATGAGCAGCACCTTCTCATGATCTTTTTCTAAGAGGTTTTTTAATTCATGGAGTGTGATTGAAGGTATCATGGTATTCATAAAAAATTCTTAAGACCATTTTTAATTTCTACATATTGTTGATGATCTCATCTGCAAATTCTGAGCATTTCAAAAGCGTTGCTTCCTCCATTTGCCGGTGAAAATCATATGTTACGCGTTTGGCGGCTATTGATTTTTCTAGTCCATTATAAATATGGTCTGCGGCCTGCTGCCATCCAAAATATTCGAGCATCATGGCACCCGATAGAATTACAGAGCCTGGATTCACCTTATCAAGACCCGCATATTTAGGAGCTGTGCCATGGGTGGCCTCAAATATGGCATGACCCGTAATGTAATTAATATTTGCACCGGGAGCAATGCCTATGCCGCCCACCTGAGCCGCTAAGGCGTCAGAGAGGTAATCGCCATTAAGATTCAATGTTGCAATCACATCAAAATCTTCAGGGCGGGTAAGCACCTGCTGAAGAGTTATGTCAGCTATAGCATCTTTGATCAATATTTTGCCAGAAGCTAACGCCGATTGTTGGTCCTCATTAGCTGCCTTTTCGCCCATTTCATTTTTTGTACGCTCCCATTTAGACCAGGAATAAGTTTGTTCGCTATATTTTTCTTCTGCCATCTGGTACCCCCAATCACGGAAAGCTCCTTCAGTATATTTCATGATGTTTCCCTTATGAACCATGGTTACAGATTTGCTGCCGTGGGCAATGGCATAGTCTATGGCAGCGGAGATCAACCGTTGCGAACCTATTCGGGAAACTGGTTTTAAGCCAATACCAACGGCAAGTTCAGGATTTTGCTTGCTCTTTGACATTTTTATGAATTCCTGACCGCGTTTTTTGTTGTTGAAACGGATCTTATCATATTCTTTACTGAAATTCTTCTTTAAGAAGTTTAATATTTTGGCCGCTTCAGGGGTGCCTGCTGCGTATTCTATTCCTGTATAAATGTCTTCTGTATTTTCGCGGAAGATTACCATATTCACCAGCTCCGGATGCTTTACTGGAGAGGGTACACCGGCAAAATAACGTACTGGCCGAAGGCAAACATAAAGATCCAGTATCTGTCTTAGTGCAACATTTAATGAACGAATACCACCACCTACAGGAGTAGTGAGCGGACCTTTTATCCCCACGAGGTACTCCCGAAAAGCATCAATGGTTTCATCCGGCAGCCAGTTGCCCGTCTTGTTGAAGGCCTTTTCACCTGCCAAGACTTCCTTCCATACAATCTCCCTTTTTCCATTATACGCTTTTCGCACTGCTGCATCAATCACCCTTACTGAAGCACGCCAGATATCGGGGCCGATTCCATCACCCTCGATATAGGGAACTATAGGATCATTCGGAATTTTTAGCTTTCCACGACTCAATGTAATTTTTGTTCCTTCCATGAACTGGTGGTTATAACCTGAATGTTTTAGTGAATGGAATCAAGTTTAACTATGATTGACCGACTTCAGCAGATGAGGTGGTTGTGCTCTATGTCCAAATCAAAGATAAGGGATGATTCATAATTAAACTTAGGTTTTGCCATTATCATGAATACCGGTCAAATGAACGAATATTTTACATGAGTGGTCTTGACCACCTTAACCATAAGTCGCACTACACCTTCAGTGCGATTTAAAGTTTTAATAGTAATATTAATCGGTGGTAATAATTAATTTTTTTGTTATTACACCTTTATCCGTTCTCACCTTAAGCAGATATATTGCTGAAGGGAGTGTGGAAATATTCAAGTATGCCGAATCACCGAGAATATTAATCTCTTCAATTTTTAAAATTTCATCTCCCATAACATTTAGAAGTTGAATACTTTCAATTACTATATTATCGGCCGAGACTGTAACCAAATCATTAGCTGGATTCGGGGTTATAGTGATGAACTGCTGTAAGGCATTAGGATTGTAAATGCCAGTAGCTATATCCAATACCTGACATGATGAATCTTGCAATGAGCAGAGAGAATCAAAGATAGTGAGGCAAATAGCATAGACGCCTGCATTTGAATACACATGAACAGGGTTCAATTCGGTGTTTGTAGTTCCATCTCCGAAAGTCCATAAGAATGAAGAATTGCTGGTAGTATCAGAGGTGTTAGTAAAGGTTACTTCAAAAAAATTTTGCACCAATGTAAATGAGGCAACAGGTGGTCCCGCAACTGTGATGTACAGGAAAGTTGTGTTGCTGCACCCGAAGTTATTTGTTATGGTAAGTGTAGCAGTATCTGTACCCGGAAAAGTATAACTATACACTGGATTTTGTTCTGTTGAGGTGCTTCCATCGCCAAAGTCCCAGAACCAGTTTGTAATGAAGCCGCCATTTCCCCCGAAGGACTGATCGCTAAAAGGAGTTGGAGAATTGAGGCAAACTGATGGTGGTGCAGAGAATTGAGCGACCGGAGGCTCATTAACAATTATGGTATCTGTAGTAGTATCGGCACATCCAAGCGAATTTGTAACTATTAATTGTACCTCGTAAACACCAAGTGCAGGATAGGCATAGGAAGGGTCTTGCGTATCCGAAGCATTGCTATTACCAAAATCCCAATGCCAGGTTAAAATTGCAGATGCCGGTTCAGTGATAGTTTGATCAATAAATGGAAGGGGCTCATCAAGGCAGCCGGTAGAGCCGGTGGTAAAGCCTGCAACAAGGCATACCTGAACTGTCGAATCGCTACATGCAGAAAAGGCCGAGGTATTGCCCCCCGAATCGGTAACTGTCGCCGTTATTTTTCCTGAAAGAGGGGCCGTGTATGCAAAAGTACCGCTGGGATTAGCTATCACAGAAGCTAACAATGTTTTTCCTTCACACCAATTGCAGGTATCATCTGCATAAATCTCCACTATACCGTTAGGAATGGTAATGCCCGATAGTCCGGTGGAAGTTACTATGGGAATTTGAGGAGGGCTGATATCTCCATTGCCATTATTCAGTTGTATGCCGCCGAATCCAACAGATTGCGAATTGCAAAATATTTTATTGTGTGAAAAGGTATTGGCCTGGCAGGTTCCATCTTCTAAATAAATTGCTTCATGACCATTAAAAGCAATGGTATTTGTTTTAGAACTATCGGATCCGCCTACCAGGTTGTTCGAGCTGCCTGCCGCAAAATAAATACCTGTTGTGCCATTCCCTAAGGCTCCCTCTCCTGTGCTGTCTGTACCGATAAAATTTCCCTGAATCACTGAGTTTGTGAAGCTTCCATAAATTCCGCCTAACACATTGCCGGAAATCAGATTTCTCTCTAATGAAGAATCCCCTCCAATTTCAATATCGGTATTGATGCCTGTACTCCAAATGCCATATACATTAGGTTTAGCAGTAAAACCATTGATGCTTGTGCCAATCTGATTGCTTTTGAAATCAATAAAGTTTGAGTTCTCAATATAAACTCCATAGTTATTTCCTGAAATTATGTTGTATGCAAGAAGTGTTTTTCCGCCTATGCTCACAGCATACGAATTAATTACCTCTATGCCATTTCCAGTCGTACTATTTAATATGTTTTCTATCGTATCTATACCAATAAAGTTACCTTGAATTGCAGCGTGATCTGTAGATTGAATTTTAATGGCAGAATTGCTGCAACCATAGATCACATTTCCCTTTTGAATAGCGCCGATTTTAGAATAAGTACTTTCAATGATGATTCCAGTTTGAAATTGATTTATATACAAACCATATATTTCACAGGAGTCAGCAAGAATTGAGAGGCAATAACTTAAAGAATCCGAAGTAATTTGAATTTTAGCATATGATACACCAAAGTAGCCTCCTGCTAATTGACTTGAGCCATCAACTATTAGTGAACCAGTAATCGCTGGTAGCTCGGATAGAAGGGTGATGGTTCTTCCCGGAACATCAATAGCTGCTATTTCAAAATTAATTTTATCAGGGCCGGGGTTACTATTAGCATCATCAATAGCCTGTCTTAAAGAACCAGCACCGGCATCAGCGTTAGTATTTACTAAGTAAATGTTTGCACTTGATAGATGACTGATCAACAGAAATAACATTATGCAAATGGTACTTTTCATTTTCATAGAATAGTTTATTTGTGAATATCAGGAATTAATACTTTATATATTGTTCCATGGTTTTAGCAGCACTGTTATCCGCAACATTTAATAAAATTAGATTTATTTTTTGATTATTTATAAATCATTCCGTTTAATTATCAAACGGAATCTATGAACTAACATTCATCATACTCCGTTACTTGACTAGAGTTAAAATAAAAAAGGGGTGTCATAATAACGGCACCCCCTTTTTTATATAAGCATTAATTCTTTAGTCCAAACCTAAAGCGTAAAAATACTGACCAGGATAATCAGCATACCGACCCTCAATCATCACCCCCCCCTTCTTATTAGATAGCAAAGATTTCAATTCATCTAAATTATTAATTGATTTGTTATCAATTTTCGTAATGATGAAGCCTTCACGCATATTGGTGTTCTGAGTAAGCTTTCCTTCACTAAGCTTAGCTACACGTACGCCACCATTCAGTCCCAAGTCTTTCTTTTCCTGAGATGTAAGATTTACAAAGTCGGCACCCAGCGCAGATATCTTAGACGCTACATCTTTCTTTAAATATTCTGTGCTGCCTGCATTGTTTTTCAAAATCACGTTGACTGTTTTTTCTTTACTGTCCCTCAAATAGGTGATGGTAATATTATCCCCAGGATGATAGCGGGATACCTGCTCCTGCAATTCGGGTGATGAGTTCACCGTAATATTATTAACCTTGGTTATGATGTCGCCAGATTTTAATCCTGCAATCTGTGCAGCACTTCCCGACTTTACTCCATCTACATAAACTCCGCTGAGACTTTTGGCATCCAAACCTTTTTCTTTCGCAAGCTCTGAGCTTAGGGTAGCTATTTGCACACCCAGGTAACCACGTTGAACCATTCCATATTTCATCAGGTCATTCACAACCTTAGAAACAATATTAACGGGCACTGCAAAAGAATAGCCTGCGAAAGTACCTGTAGGGGTGGCAATGGCCGAGTTGATGCCGATTAGCTCACCGCGCGTATTTACAAGAGCTCCACCACTATTGCCAGGATTTACCGCTGCATCAGTTTGTATAAATGATTCAACAGCACTTGTATCCCGGGTGCGGAGAATATTTATATTCCTTCCTTTTGCACTTACAATTCCTGCAGTTACAGTAGATTCCAGATTAAAAGGATTGCCTACGGCCAATACCCATTCCCCCACCTCTACGGAATCAGAGTTACCAAAGCGGATAAAGGGTAATACCTTCTCGTCAATCTTAATAAGAGCAAGGTCGGTAGAGGGATCTGTGCCGATCACCTTAGCCTCGTAGCTTTGTTTATCTGACAATATCACCTGGATCTTTTCTCCCTCATCTACTACGTGATTGTTAGTAACGATATACCCATCATCTGAAATGATAACACCTGAGCCCGATGACTCTGATGGTTGTTGGCGAAACGGTTGCCCGAATGGGTTAAATTCATCACCAAAGAAATCGCGGAAAGGATTGTTTTGGTCGTTGCGTGAAGGCTGATGAGCTGCATAAGTGGTTCTTATGTGCACCACGCCAGATGTCGTCATTTTTGCCGCATATCTAAAATCTAATGAGGGTGGAATATCACTGCTAGGGCCATAATTCACCTGGGCAAATTGCCCCGCGGCTTGTTTTTGTTCAAATGTTGCAGATTGGTTTTTGCCATCAATATAATGGTAAACTCCAATCGTTACCAGTGCGCTGAGGATGGCTACGAACGCTGTGAGCCCAAGTTTCTTAAAATTCATAGTTGATTAATTTTTTAGGTGTGTTGTGGGTCAAAAAATATGCCTTGAAAACGCAGCCGTTGAGCTTATATTTTTGCTGTGATGTATTTAACTAATTCTTAACAGCCTCAGTTCCTGCTTCTGCTAAATTAAAGTACTTTCTATAATGGTCTTTGCTAAAATTCCCCTGAATCTAAATCTGAATAAAGACCTTTGCACTCATTAATCTTCTCTATGAAAATTTCTTTTGAAAAATATCATGGTGCAGGAAATGATTTTATTCTGGTTGACAATCGTACCAATATTTTCCCAAAACAGCAAAAGGTGATTGCTAATTGCTGCCACCGCAAAAATGGGATTGGCGCAGATGGACTTATCCTTATTGAAAAGCATATGGATTTTGATTTCGAAATGCTTTACTATAATGCAGATGGCATGATGGGCTCTATGTGTGGAAATGGTGGCAGATGTGCCGTCATTTTTTCACGCGATTTGCGGTTAATTCGTCATAGTGCCATCTTAATGGCATTTGACGGCCTGCATACTGCTGAAATCAAAGGAAATGTGGTTAAACTTTCAATGGGTTCAGTTGCAAATATTGAAGTTCTGGACAATGCATATATCATGAATACAGGCTCCCCACACTATGTGACTTTTAAAGATTCTTTAGATCATATAGATGTGATTGAGGAGGGTAGAAATATAAGATATAATCCTTCCTATCGGGAAAATGGCATTAATGTAAATTTTGTGAGCATTGATTCTGCAGGATTGAACATAAGAACGTATGAGCGTGGGGTGGAAGATGAGACTTTATCATGCGGTACCGGAACAGTGGCTGCTGCCATTGCTGCATCAATAAAACTAAACCATTCAAGTCTGAATCAGGAATACCTGGTTCATGCGTTAGGGGGTGACATTACAGTGTATTTTAAAAAAGAATCACCCATATCCTTCACAGATGTTTTTATAGAGGGGCCGACGCAGAAAGTATACAGAGGCGTTGTAGATCTGTAGGTATAATTATAACTTATGAAGATTAAGCAGCCATCACGATAACCTATTCCCGCGCAGAAATTCCCGAACAGGCATCCGTTTTTTGCCTTGCAATTGTACATCCAGTACATTGATGAAGCCATCGCATGCAGCAAAGCTTAAAAAGGTTTTCCCATCCGTTTCCCTCTCTCCGGGATTAAGGGAATGAGCTTTTAAAATTTTTTCAGCAGAGAAAATTTTGAAATTTTTTCCTTGCAATATGGTAAACGCAGCAGGATAGGGAGACAAGCCGCGTATTTGATTGTATATTGATGTGGTTTCCCGATTCCATTGAATGTAACAATCTTCAGTATAAATTTTAGGCGCCTTTTTCAACTCCTTATCTTGCTTTTGCTCAATAAGAGGAGTTGTGTCCTTCAATATTGTTTGAACAGTTTTCAAAACCAATTTCGCCCCTGTAACCTTCATCCGGTCGTGGAGGGAAGCGGCGGTCTCAGTTTCGTCAATCACAATTTTTTCCTGGAGGATAATCTTACCTGTATCAATTTCATGTTGTAGGAAGAAAGTGGTTACTCCTGTCTCCCGCTCCCCATTTATTATTGCCCAGTTTATAGGTGCAGCTCCGCGATACTGTGGCAATAAAGAACCATGAAGATTGAAGGTGCCTATTCGTGGTAATTGCCAAACGACATTAGGCAGCATTCTGAAGGCTACTACAATTTGCAGATCAGGAGCTAATTTTCTTAGTACTTCTACAAATTGGACATCTGTCAGATTGGGTGGTTGTAAAATATTCAGATGATGCTCAAGGGCAAATTTTTTTACTGCTGATTGCTGCAAAAGCATTCCACGGCCTGCAGGTTTATCGGGCGCGGTGATCACTGCCACAATTTGATAGCCACCGTTTATTAAAATTTCCAGAGATGGAACAGCAAATTCAGGAGTTCCCATAAAGATAATCCGCAACTGATCACCGGAAGCATCATTATACATGTTCTTTATAATTCAAAATAAAAATGTTTAGGATCGGATAAGCTGCCTTCTGTTTATTCAAAATCTTTATACAACAAATACTTCTTTCGAAGAGATTTATAGTCTTCAAGTCCTGGCTCCCAAGTTCTCCGTATCTCCATTTCCGAAGCTCCGTTTTCTATTTGCTTTCTTAATAAATCTGTGCCTGCAAGCTTATCAAAATAAGATGTAAAAAATTTCTCTTTTTCCGGATACGATGTATAAAAATCCGTAATCCAATGCAACATCAATCGCGGGTTTTCGCGAAAAAATCCAGTATTTAAGCCAGACAAATCATATCCCATGCACTCCTGGCTTTCATAGGGTGGATTTTTAGCACCTCTTATACTCATGGGTGTGAAGCCCGCACTTCCATGTTTAAATCCAGGGTAACCGGTTAACATAAAAGGTTTATCAGTACCTCTTCCCACGCTCACAACAGTACCCTCTAAAAAGCATAGGGAGGGATAAAGACGTATCGCCGTCATTGAGCGCAAATTTGGCGACGGATTGATTGGCAGGGAATACAGGCTGTCGTGAGTATATCCCTGGCACAAGATGAATTGAAGATCACATGTGACTCCGTCTTTCAGCCAATGCTCACCATTTAACATATTCGCGTATTCTGCGGGAGTCATTCCATAAACTATGGGTATAGGATCTACACCTATAAAGGAAGCAAACTCCGGTTCAAGGACAGGCCCATCTACATAATATCCATTCGGATTGGGCCGATCGAGTACCAGGAGCGGCACCTTATTCTCTGCACATGCTTCCATTAGATAATGTAGAGTGGAGATGTAGGTATAGAATCTTACTCCAACATCCTGTATGTCGTAAATTACCAGGTCTATTCCCGATAGGTTTTCCTCTGTTGGTTTATACTGATTACCGTAAAGGGAGATGATGGGAATTTTTGTTTTTGGATCCAGGCCGGTTATGATCTCTTCACCAGCATCAGCATCGCCTCTGAATCCATGTTCCGGCGCAAAAATTTTATTGATTTCAATGCCCAATCGCAGCAGCGTATCTACTAAATGCTGCGAATCTACTGTGGAAGCTTGATTAACAACAAGAGCAATTCTTTTCCCGCGGATGACAGGTAAATATTCCTCCACCTGAGAGGCCCCTGGCTGAATGGTAAGTGGGTGAGACAACGGTTGCGAAACAGCACCAAAAAAATTGAGAGAAAAAAATATTGACACCCAAAGTATATATGGCTGAAAGGAAGAAAAATTTATTTGCATAATGTTGTGCTGCCAGTTTTAACAGATAAAAGTAAATGAAGTTACTATCTATAGGCTTTTAAAACAAGACCGAAGATAACTTCACAACGATTTGATATTTACTATGTGATCTGCATCTGCCAATGTTTGCTTAATTCTTGGATATATGATGATAAGTAAATTAATTTATTTCTTTCATTACTTTTCTTTTAAAGAAAAGTAACCAAAAGAATCGCGATTTCCAAATGGCTCCGCCTAGAAATCGCTGGCTTGCGTACGGCTTCGATTTTGCTTTATTAGTGATTACGCACCCCTATTAGCATTTCACTTTTACCCCTCAGTATTAGGAATTTACTTCCCCGATTACGGCATTCGAAAAACAGAAGCACGGGCATAGCATACGAGCAAGGAAGAAGGAAAAATATGTGGCTTAGAAGTTACTAAATACCTCTTTTCACATTGGTTCTTTACAGCTTTTATTTTTCCGAGGGGAGGCTGGGAGAGGGCTTCTGTTTTTCGTAAGCCTTGATCTTTTGTTTCTTTTGGATCAAGCCAAAAGAAATAAAAAATATTAATGAGCACATAGGGCTGCTCACGGCTTCGATTTGTACCTTATAAAGCGTACACACCGCAAATAGCACTTTAGTTTTGGATCAAGCCAAAAGAAATAAAGAATATTAATGAGCAAATAGGGCTGCCCTCGCTTCGATTTGCATTATGAGTGATTACGCACCCCAACTAGAATTTCAGTTTTGGCCGCAGTATTAGGAATTTACTTCCCCGATTACGGCATTCGAAAAACAGAAGCATGGGCATAGCATACGAGCAAGGAAAAAGGAAAAATATGTGGCTTAGAAGTTACTAAATAACTCTTTTCACATTGGTTCTTTACAGCTTTTATTTTTCCGAGGGGAGGCTGGGAGAGGGCTTCTGTTTTTCGTAAGCCTTGATCTTTTGTTTCTTTTGGATCAAGCCAAAAGAAAATGAAAAATATTAATGAACAAATAGTGCTGCACGGCTTCAATTTTTACTTTATAAAGTGTTACACCGCAAATAGCACTTTAGTTT
>MWVX01000384.1_pt1 | contig 13575 bp, 12 predicted proteins | sample 1047311 | NCBI WGS metagenome assembly MWVX01 (sample SAMN06349984, study PRJNA376086) | soil metagenome | isolation source: MtG-4 sample Antarctic (ecotone) soil | place: Antarctica | collected 2015-01-13 | reverse complement strand
TTATTTTATTCATGGTTTATTTGCATCGCTCTATACTGATAGGCAGGCAAACAGGCAGGCCATTTCTTTTTTATTTATGCAGTGGTATAGGTATCGGCACTTTTGTTCAGTTTATATTAATTGCAGGTGGCTCTACGGGTGCACTACCGCTTTCAGGTGTATCTCTTCCTTTTGTTAGTTATGGAGGCTCTTCACTTATTTGTAATGTATTGGCTGCTGGTTTTCTGTTATCTGCTTCTACTGTAAAAGGTTCTAAAGTGCAGATGGATTTTATTACAAGTCAGCATGATAAAAATTTGGTACCCGAATTAGTAGCTGCTTTTATCGGTATTATTTTATTAACTGTAAATGTATCACGTTATCTTTTTAATAATAAAAAATGGGTTGTACAGCCAGCCCTGGTAGCTGATAGAAGTGGCGCAAGAATGTTCAGTTATAATCCCCGCATCGCTATTCTTATGAATCGTTTACAGGCTGGCTCTTTATACGATCGTAATGGTAATTTATTAGCTACCAGCAAACCGGAAATGATATTTAATCAAAATAATTTATTAATAAAGGCAGGGTTGCATCCTGATAAATTAATTTCTCTTACAAAAAAAAGATTAGACAGGTATTATCCTTTTGCAGAACATATGTTTTTTTTTACAGGTGATGCCAACACAGGTGTGTTCATGGGTTCAACCAATGGTTATTTTGCAGAGTATGAATTAATAGCTGAATTAAGAGGATTTGAGACGCCGGAAGTTAATTACAATGTTATAGCGCATCGTTTTAGAGAAGATAGATTTTTACCGCAATCAGTTAAAGAGATGTCAGTTAGTAAAAGAGATTTTAGCGCATTGTCTTCATTACTTATTGCCGGTATCAATAGCAAGCAGGTTAAAGCATTTAAACAACAGAACCGGGATGTAACGCTAACCGTGGATGCTGCATTGCAAACCCGTTTACAGCTATCATTGCAGGCTTATGATTCAATCAAAAACAAACGGGTGTCAGTTGTAATAATGGAAGATGTTACAGGTGATGTTATTGCTTCAGCAACCTATCCTTTACCACCGGTTACGGAGTGGGATAAGCTAACACTCACCAGCCGCGAACAAAACCGGTATGCCGGCTGGCTCACATTAAGTGATTTGGGCTTTACTTATGCAACACAACCAGGTTCCACCGCAAAAGTTGCTACAGCAATGGCTGCTTTTAATAAACTGGGAGATTCTGCTGCCCGTAAAATTATTTTGATCCGGCAACACGATTTGATACGTGTTAAAGGCGCTGAACCCGATGAACCCGGCTATATAAATATGGAAAGAGCAATAATAAAATCAAACAATTCTTATTTTATAAAACTTGCAAATGAAGAAAAATTGCAGGAAGAGATGGCAACAGCTTATATCAGATCAGGAATGTTTTTAAAAGGCTTGGGAGGTTATTTTTTTCAAAACAATGTAACAACTCAAACACAGGAAGAAGAATGGAGAAAGTTATGGCGTAAAACAGAATTTACGAGCATTAAAAGTTATAATAAAAATGATATTCGTAAAACAAGAGGTAAAGGAGTTTCCGGAATGGCCTGGGGGCAGGGAGAATTAATTGCTACACCTGCCGCAGTTGCAAGATTGGTTGCTGGTGTTGCCAATAAAGGAGTAATGATTCCCAACCGGTTTGTTTTAAAGATCAGTGATTCATCTACCCAAATAGAAAAAGGTGTTTCCATAACGCAGCAGGGTTATGCTGACAAGCTTTCAGAATATTTAAAAAAGCAAAGTGCAGGCAAAATAAATAAGCTTCACCTAACAGTTGCCGGGAAAACAGGTACACCTGAAAGAATTTTTAAAGGGCGAAGGATCAACGATGGATGGTATGTTTTTTTTGCACCAAAACCAATGGGGCCGGGTAATATTATAACATGTGTACGTATTGAAGCTACCAAAGGTTCAGGTGATGCTGTTACACTGGCCGGAGATTTAATTATACCCAAATTATTGGAGTATGGATACATTAAAGGGTTTCCGGATAAGAATGCAAAGGATTCTGTAATAAACAATTGAATTCAGGTAATTTTAACGCTGAATTGTTCTGAAAAAACCGGTAAAATTTATTTTTTACATGAAAATTAATTAAAGACTGTTATACAAAAAGATGAATTTTTTTAAAGATAAAGCTGATAAAAAGCCTGATGATGTAAAGATGATTCGGGAAAACATTTTATTGTTTATCAAGGAACAGTTAGGTAAGCTGGAGGGAGGTGAAGGAAAAAATATTAAAGGCATAAACTTATTTATTTCTTCTAAAAACGAAGAAAAACACCTGTACGAATCTGCTGTGTTTTATGATAACCCCGATAGCTTTAAACATGAGGTGCAACGTATTGGTGATGATTATGCAATTGAACTTCCACAGGAGTGGAATATGGATATAACTTTTGTTGATGAACTTCCTTCAAATGTAATGCCTGTTCCGGATATACATGCAGGTCTTTTTATAAGAACTCAAGAAAATATTTTACAAAAATCAGCCACTGCGTATATCAGGATATTGAATGGAGAAGCAGAAAAGGGTGTTTATACAATCAGATCTTCAGATGGAAAAATTACGATAGGCCGTGAAAAAAAGGTTCAGGGCGAGGATGGGTTTTTCCGGGTAAACACAATTGCTTTTCCCAGTGATAGTTCACATGAGAGTAATAAATTTATAAGCAGGCAACATGCCCATATAAAATTTGATAACGAAGCGGGGCAATTTTATTTATTCGCAGATGAAAATGGCATACCGCCACGAAATAAAATTAAGATAAGAACTGTAGAAGCCGACATTCCTTTAAAATTATACAGCACCCGTATAGGATATGCATTAAAGGAAGGTGATCAGATAATGTTGGGGCATTCTGCCATTTTGGAGTTCAGTTATTTAAATGAAAGGGAATTAATGTAATGGCTAAAGTGTTTACAATTACTGAAGGGCTGGAGAATCTGGGTGCATTGAGAACCGGTGGCCAGGGATCAGTTTATAAAGCTAAACGTACCGGCGAAATTATTACTGCAGTCAAGCTATTGCCTACACCTATTTACAGTGAGTCGCCCGATGACAAACATTTTACTGATTTTGAAAATGAGGTCAACAAACTTAAAAGAGTAAACAAAAATCCTAACCCGAATGTTGTAAAAATTTTAAGTTCGGGTATTACCGAAACTGGTTCACTTCCATTTATTGAAATGGAATATATTGAAGGTCCGGACCTGGAAGAACTATTGCAAAGCCCCAACGACCCCATCTTCAGCATTAAAGAAGTAATAAAAGTTGCTGACCAGTTATCCAATGCCTTATTACATTGCCACAAGGCTGATGTAAAGCACGGGGATATAAAAGCCAATAATATTAAATTCAATGTTCATACAGGGAATTATGTGTTACTGGATTTTGGTATGGCAATTATGTCGGATGAGCAAAGACGTACGAGTTTACGACAGGCAGGTGCAATAGAATTTATGGCTCCCGAACAAAATGAAGGCCGAATTTTATTGCAGACAGATGTATATAGTTTTGGAATAGTATTGTTTGAACTGGTTGGCGGTACCGTTCCGTTCCCCATAATTGATAAAGGTGAAACAGCCCGAAATAACGTAATGCTTGCACATATGGAAAAAAAACCACCTGATGTGTTGGCGTTACGAAAAAATGCAATGCCTTCTGCATGGAGCGATGAAAGAAGAGCAAATGAAATGCAGGTTCCTGAATGGCTTGTTAACACAATTTATATCTGCCTGCAAAAAAAACCTGAGCAACGGTTTAGTGATGGTGAAGCATTACATAATTATATTGTTTTACGAAACACAAAGGCAGTGCCTTCAATAACAATAAGTGATGAAGTGCTGCAATTACAGCAGGAAAAACATAAATTAATCGAAGAAAGAGATACATTGCTGCAACAATTATCATTATTTCAGCAAAGAGAAAATAATAATCCCCCACGGATTTCTCAGGATAATATTGAATATAAACCAAATCGAAAAAAAGGCGCTTTTCCATTTTTATTTTTCTTATTACTAATGGCAATTACTGCCGGGGGAATATATTGGTATTATCAACAAAAAGATAAACCAATAATTAATAAATCCGCCGACCCCATACCAACAGTGGCCACAAAAAAAACCGCAGCGCAATATAAAGTGTTGGTGGCAAGGGCATATTTTTATGATCAGCCTGATGTTACTACCCGGCGTTCTGCATACATGGTTCCTTCAAACGATATCATTACTGCACTCGATGAAAAAAACGGATATATATTTACAGAATTTACTAATAGCAGGGGGCAAACTTCAAAAGGATGGTTAAAAAATACAGATTTAATTCCTCTCGACCAATGGAATACCAGGGAACCGCAATTGAATACACAACTTTCTCAGGAAGATATTAATTTACAACTTGAAGATGCAAGAAAACTGATGAAGGCCCGTAAAATTAACCAGGCTTTGAACATCTATAGTTACCTGGTTGAGCAAAGAGTGCCGGAAGCAATGTATGAATACGGAAATCTTGGTTTACAAGGCAGAAATACCAACATTGATTGTGTTAAAGCCTTCACGCTAATTGAGGAAGCTTCTAATTCAGGATACATTCCTGCCAAAAGAACCTTAGGTTTTTTATACATTTTTGCAGATAACCAGGATATACTTGAAATTAATAATTATGATAACTGCAGTTACAAAAGAGATGTTTATAAAGGCACAAGATTACTTACTGAATCAATGTTGGCGGGTGATACTTCAGCAAAAAGATTAATTGATGAATTGAATATTAGGCAAACATTCCAGGACGATGATACACTAAATTAAAAATGATAACCTCCTTTGCATTGATCTTATAAGTTTTTGAGATGAAAAGCCCACTTTTAATTTTATTATGCTTTTTATTAATTTTTTCCTGCCGACAGGAGGATAGCTCAACCCAGGCAAGTACAAAACATGGAAATACTTATGATTATTATCCAAAGGCTAATATTTATTATGATATTGAACAGAAATATTACCTCGTTTTTGATTCCCTTCAGGATGAATGGCTACAAAAAAGTACCTTAACCACAGAAGAAAATGCTTTGTTAGATAAAAAATTCTTGATTGCAAATCCATCGCTGCCGGTATATTTCGATAATGATAATCATCGGTTAATTTATGGAACTGCATTATATAGTTCTTCTGAAGAGATCAATAAAAATTTTATAGAGGACTCTTTAAAAATATTGAATGCTAAAAAAAACCGTATCATACAGGATTCTTTAAAAATGCAAAATGCTAAAAAAGAAAATCAGAAAGAAGAAAAAGAGAAAAAACGCAAGCGCGGGTTTAAAAAATTTTTGGATAATATATTTCGTAAAAAAGAGGATAAAAGTTCTTCACAACCAAGATAGCCGGTGAGTAGCATTAGAAAAAGAGGAAGATAATTTTTGTTGCGCCAAATACTAAAAACTATTTCTTATTTTACCGGTAAGGTCTTTCTGCAGCATTTTTTCTGCCATCAAAATCATGTTTTTAAAAGCAATGGAGTGCGATATTCCATGACCAATTATAACGGGCTTATTTACACCCAATACAGGTACGCCACCATAGTTCTCAAAATTAAAGCGGTTAAAATGCTCATCGTTTATTTCCCTGCGTTGAACAATATCATAAATAGATTCTGCAAATTTTAAAAGCACATTTCCGGTGAATCCCTCGCAAACCATTACCTCCGCTTTGCCGGTTAATAGATCACGACCTTCAACATTGCCAATAAAATTTATTTGTTTATTTGCCTTAAGAAGAGGATAAGCTGCCTGGGTTAAAATATTTCCCTTTCCTTCTTCCTCACCCAAATTAATAAGACCAACCCGTGGATTCGCAAAATTTAAAATATGCTTTGCAAACAGTGAGCCCAGCAACGCAAACTGTGATAAATTCTCAGGCTTGCAATCTGCATTTAAACCCACATCAACCAATAAGCCAAGCTCTCCATCTTCTCTTGGCATATATGCGCCAATAGTAGGGCGCAGAACACCTTCAATTGCTTTAATGCTGAACAATGCACCTATCATCATCGCACCTGTATTGCCTGCACTTATTAATGCATCTGCTTTATCTGTAACCAGCAAATGAAAGCCGATTGCTATGGAAGAATGTTTTTTTTCTTTTAAAGCCTTTGTGGGATGCTCATGCATTTCAATAACCTGTGATGCATGAACTATTTGCAGATTATCAGTTGAAATATTATGACGGTCAAGCAATTGTTTTATAGCGGGCTCATCTCCGATAAGAATTAATGTTGTTTCAGGATTTTTATCTTGCAGGTACACTTCAATGCCCTTTATTGCTTCCAAAGGTGCGAAGTCGCCACCCATCATGTCCATTGCAATCTTCATTGAAATAGTTTGTAATTGGTGATCCTAGTTTGTAGTTTCCGATAATTCAAAATGGTGCGATACCGACCACGGCTGTCTACACAGTTGGGTACCCAACCGGTTACAAAAAAAAATTCCAAAACCCAAGTTGAAGTTAATCAATCTTTAAATTTTGGAACTAAATCATTTATCGTTTGGTGTTTGAATTCTGTATGGTATAACTACAGACTACCAATTATGAACCTGTCTCCAAGTCATCCGGGCGGGCACAAACTAACTTCCTGCTTTTACAGGCGCTTTCTCTGCTACCACTTTACCTTTATAGTACAGCTTACCTTCGCTTACATGTGCACGATGGCGAACATGAGTTTCTTTAGTTGTTGGGTCAACGCTTAATGTTGGAGCATCTGCCTTATAATGTGTTCTTCTCTTTGCACTTCTTTGCTGACTATGTCGGCGTTTGGGATTTGGCATAACCTAATTTTAAGTATAATTAATCAATATTTTTTCTAAATTTTTCGAGCCCTTGCGATAAGGGATTATTTCCGCTGTTCACATCTTCCATTTTTTTAAGCATGTCTAAAACCTCTATGTTGCATTGCGGACCACCGATCTCATCTTCTTTACAACTCCTCTGCATCGGAATACTTAGACTTATAAATTCATATATCCAATCTCCTACACGAAGATGGCTTTCTGTCCTGGAGATGTAATAAATATCCGGGTCTTCCTCAGTTTCATTCATCTCATCAGGATTCTCAACCAGCTTTACCACCATGTCGAACTCATCCCATAACTCCATACGCAGATTATTTCCACAACGGTCACAGATCACATCCACATTGCCGCCTACTTCAAACTTCAGTATCAAGAAAGAAGTATTTCTCTCCAGCGTTAATTTTATCTTAGCACTACAACCGGAAAAATCTGGTTGCTTATACTCCTGAAAGAACTTATCATCAACCTCAAAATGATATTCATGTAAGCCGGGCTTCAATCCTACAAACGCAATTTCATATTCACGCCGGTTTCCCATATCACAATTTAAGGGTGGCAAAGGTAAGTATTTATAGTCATAATTTTCACCCTGAAAATGAAGTTTGTTATATGCCATTATCTTTACCATCCTTATGAAGATGAGCAACAAGGTTACAAAACGAAGATGGATTTGGATTTGTAGTTTAACCCTGGTGATCATATTAATTAAGATCTTTTCTTCCTATTCTCAATGGGTGGAAACAATTTATTCTACTAAGGTTTATAAGGCATTTGCTTCTTTAATAAGGCTGATTTTTGGGTGGTTGCCGTTTAGTGTTGGGGATCTATTGTATGTATTGTTGATTGGATGGTTTGTATGGAACCTATGGCGGTTTTCAGCAAAACTCTTCAAAAGGAAACTTAGCCAAAAATGGTTTGCAAATACTGGTTATAAACTAGTGATTATCGGCATGTTGGTCTATATTATTTTTAATATTTTTTGGGGGATAAATTACAATCGGAAAGAAATTTCAGAGCAATTGAATTTACAACTATCAAAAATAGACACGGCTGATCTTAAAATTATTGAGAGACTGTTATTGATAAAAGTGAATGAAAGTAAACAGGCACTTGTAAATCAAAAAGCTTTTTATCCATCCAATAAAGAATTATTTAAAAGAGCTGTTGTATGTTATCAGCAGGCTGAAAATTTATATCCTTTTCTTTCTTATAAGCCAAGATCAGTAAAGTCATCAATGTTTGGTTTATTCGGCAATTATTTTGGATTCACGGGTTATTACAATCCTTTTACTGGAGAAGCACAGGTGAATACCCGGGTTCCTAAATTTATTTTGCCCTACACTACTTCTCATGAAATTGCTCACCAGCTGGGTTATGCAAAAGAAGAAGAAGCAAATTTTGTAGGATACCTGGCGGCAACATCATCCACTGATACACTCTTTCATTATTCCACTTACCTGGATCTTTTTGTATATGCCAACAGGCAATTGTTTTTTGTTGATTCAGTTGCAGCTAAAGATTTTACTACACAATTATTGCCGGAAGTAAAAACGGATATAAAGGAATGGAGAGAATTTTTACGCCGTCATAAAAACCCCCTGGAGCCTGTGATACGCTGGGCTTATGGAAATTATTTACGAGCTAACCAGCAACCGAAAGGAATGACGAGCTATGATGAAGTTATAGCTGACCTTATCGCTTTTTACAAGAAGTATGGAAGGATATAGCTGTGAATTATGAGGTATGAGTTGTGAGTTGTGAGTTGTGATCGTCAATCTTTAAATGACAAAAGTGAGTTTCAAATCCAATAAGGGAACAGAGTTTCTCCCCTCTCCACTTGTGGAGAGGGGTTGGGGGTGAGGGATCATCTTCTTACAAGACCATCCACTAATTTTTTTCTGAAATTTTCATCTTTTAAGATCTTCAGTTCAAAATCATGTATCCATGATTGCAGTTTTTTGTTCTCATTAATGGTAAGGTCATTAAAAAAATAAGCCATTTCTATTTTCGTTCCGTCAATCAATGTTGCATACAAAGCTTTAGTAAGTATGGTTGCTGTTGAGCTACCCTTTGCACCCAAATGCTTTAACCATATTTTATTTGCAGGTGTTTCCATCGAGGTTTCTAAAAGCTTACCAAGAACATTGTAGGTTTCTTCATTAAGAATAAGGCGGTTGTTTATGATTCTGCATATCCGGACATATTCTTTAGTTGTTGATGCCGGAAGCCTGTCGTTCCATAGTTTTTGCAATTTTGGTGTAAAATCCTTCGCACGAAAATTCAGTTTATATTTCTCATCAACCTGTAATGCTGTATGAATAGAATAGATGGCTTTGTAATATTCAGCTTCCTCCATTTTTTGTATCTCTTTAACTAATCTATTCGCACTGATATTTCCATTTTGATAAAGCAATAAAGAGGAAACCAAAGGATAAACAGGTGTATGCTGCTTAAGACCGAACATGCGTATATCGCTTTGTATATTTCCAAACCCAAGTAGATCCATTAAATATTCTGCGTTGGCGTTGCTGTTAAACATGATTATTCCTCTTGCTACATCTAATACTCGTACACTTCCATTCTTTATATTACCAAGACTATTTTCATAATTTATCCAGTTCGGATGGGCATCCCCATCTGTATTTTGTATATAATATTTATTAAGATCGGTTAAAGGAATAGCACTGTTAAGGCTGAAAACTTTATAGGCGGCCTGTTTGGCAAATTCAACAGCGATAATAATATTTACCGTGCTGCCCAACGGCATTAATTTATCTTCATTAACCCGGGCCATTACAGAATCGTTTTCTTGTAAATAGAAAGAAGATCTGTTATTATTTTTTACAATAAAATCAACCAGGGAATCTGCAGCAGACTGCGCATTAGCATATTGAATTATACAACCGCAGATAGCGGTAAAAAAAAATATTTTTTTAAGCATAAACTTTGCTGATCCATTTTAAAATTTATTCTTCCACATCATACTTTCTACGGGGCGGTTAGGTTGCCCGCTATATTTAGCATCTTTCTTTGCATTATACTTTATTTCAACTTCACCCTCAACAGGAAAGTAGATCAATTGACCGATGGGCATTCCTTTATAAATGCGTACAGGAATCTTACAGGAAATTTCCAAAGTCCAGTTTCCGCAAAATCCCACATCTCCCTTTCCTGCTGTAGCATGTATATCTATTCCTAAACGTCCGGTTGATGATTTGCCTTCCAAAAAAGGAACGTGAACATGTGTTTCAGTATACTCTTCGGTAACGCCTAAATACAATTCGCCGGGTTGTAAAACATATCCTTCTTCAGGAATTTCGAAGTGGGTTATCTCATTGTGTTTTTTGGCATCTAATGTTTTGTCTTTATAAGTAGCAAGATGTTTTCCTAAATGAACATCATAACTGTTGCTGCCTAAAAATTCGCGGTTATATGGCTGAATTTTTATAGTTTCCTTTTCTATTTCTTCAAGAATACGGTGGTCAGAGAGGATCATTCAAAACAATTATTGTGACGAGTGAGTAATTAATCATAAACTGCAACCTGCCAGCCGCCATTCAGGTTGTAAACTTAATGCTGCAAAGATGCCTGTGTTTTATGAGCTTATTAATGATTTTGCAAAAATAGCTATTTGGCATATAGCTGAAGACAAAAACTTTTTTCTTAAGAAGGTACCATTACAAAGAGAGATAACACATCCGCATAAACAACTGCAGCATCTTGCCGGCAGATATTTGCTGCAATATCTTTATCCTGATTTTCCTTATCATTTGATTGCAATTGCAGACACACGAAAACCTTTTTTGCTTAACGAGGAATATCATTTTTCTATTTCCCACTGCGGGGATTATGCTGCAGTAATTGTAAGTAAAGATCATCGTGTGGGTATCGATATTGAACTGGTAAGTCTAAAGGTTGAAAAAATAAAACATAAATTTCTAAATGCAGAAGAGTTATCTAATATTCAAGATTCACAATTCAATATTCAGCATTTAACCTTGCTTTGGTGTTGTAAAGAGGCCGTCTTTAAATGGTATGGAAGCGGAGGTGTAGATTTTAAAGATGATATCCATTTAAAACTTTTTAATTTAAAGGATGAAAAATCTGTAATTAAATGTGAGTTTGTAAAGGATCAAAAAACTGCTTTAGAGATTCAGCATAAATATTTTGATGGTTTGTGTTTGGCGTGGGTGATCAGTTAATCATTTTCTAATGAAATGTCGGTATCGTAATCTAGTTTATCAATATCAATTGAATCTTTACCCGCGATACCTTCAATGGATCCTATTATATGGTCTGAATTAAGAAGTGCTCTGTCTAATTGTTTCTCTCTATTTTTCCAAAGCTTTTCCATTACCTCTCTTTCTTTTTGGATAGAAGATTGCATATTTTTAAACACGGCTCTGATATTCCTCCATTGCGATGAGAATTCATTGCTGGTCATATATTCATAAAGCATTTGAACTTTGTCACCTTTACCCTCATGTTTTTTTGAAACATTGAATACATGAATTATCCCTTCTCTTAATGATGCAGTTAATAATTTAATGTCACTAAAGCCACATATCCAAACGCCATCATTATATTCGAAACGGTCTGTCATGGTATCAGGTAATACCTGCGAAACCAACACAGCAGCATTAACACCTGCATTAACAGCATCTTGTTTTAATTTATCAATCCAATCTTTGCCCCAGCCTCCGGTTCTTTTGCTTTCAAATAGAATTTTGCCGCAATCATTTCCAAATTTATTTTTGATACATAAAATACAATCTGCACCTTTCTTCCCCTTTGCAACTTCACAAATAACATCATAAGGAAATGTTTCTTGTAATATTTCTTCAATTAAATGTTCTTGTGCTTCACCCTGTGTTTGCATAGATCCTTGATTGGCTTTCTTATTCATTTCATCAATAAGCTTTTTCTGCTGGGCCATTTGAATTTCAAATTCCTTTCTTTCTAAATCAAATTTTTCATTAGCCTGTTGCAAAGTTTTTTGTTCTACACTTCTTCGGCTTTCAAGTACACGCTTTTCTATTTCATATTCCATCGACCTTTGTTTCTCTTCCAAAGAGGTTTTTTCCCTTAATAGTTCTAATTCTTTCTTTTGAAACAGCTGAAGCTGTAAACTTTTTTGATTGGACTCTTCTTCAAGCGATCTCATTTTTTGCAGCAGCTCTTCTGTTATCTTTTTTTGTGTGGCGGATTGGATCAGTATTTTTTCCCTTTCAAATTCTTCTTCACGTATTTTTATTTCTGAATCTTTTTTATCCTTATAGGCCTGCATTGCCTTCCTTAATTCCTTTTTGTATTCTTCTACTTCAGCTTCTCCAAGTGCGAACAATTTCCCACAGCTTGGACATTTTATATTAGTGTTCATACTTTAATTAAGAAAATTTATAAAATTTATGTAATTTAATGAGAATTTTTATCTTCTTTTTGTTTGGGTAAATCTTTTATACGGCGAAGCAACAAGCTACATGGTTACATCTGCTATTGTTTTTAAAACAAGAAAGATTATAGATGTAAACATGAAGAAATGCTGGGCCTAATATCATTAAATGCGAAGGAAACTGCACACCAACTTGGCACTCCCCTCTCCTCTTTGCAAGGCTGGGTAGAAATGTTAAAAGAGAAAGAACCTGATACAATTATAGCAACTGAAATGGAAAAAGATGTTGACAGGTTAAAACTGATTAGCGACCGCTTTGGTAAGATTGGAAGCTCACCAAGGCTGGAAGAAAAAAATATTGTAGAACAAATTAAAAACATGGTTACTTATATTAAAAGGAGATCAACAGATAAAGTAGGTTTTACTTTAGATACAGCAGGTAAAGAAATTATTATTGCAAAGATCTCCGGGACTTTGTTTGACTGGGTAATTGAAAATCTTTTAAAGAATGCGCTGGATGCTATGGAAGGGAAAGGTTCTATTAATATCAAAATAAAAAATGAAACAGATGATATAATTATTGATGTTATTGACACAGGCAAAGGCATCAGCAGGAAAAATATAAATAAAGTTTTTAAACCGGGGTTTACTACCAAAAAACGTGGCTGGGGATTGGGGTTATCACTTTCAAAAAGGATAATTGAGCAATACCATAAAGGACACCTGATTGTAAAACATTCTGAGACAGGTAAGGGCACAACATTTAGAGTAATTCTGAAGAAATAATATTTTTTATTTCAAATTTGAAGTTTGAAATTTGAATTCTTTGCGGCGATGGCGAAATTGGTAGACGCACTACTTTGAGGTGGTAGCGCCCGAAAGGGTGTGGGAGTTCGAATCTCCTTTGCCGCACAAAACCTCTCAAAATAATTGAGAGGTTTTTTATGTTATACCTGTTATGAATTTTATTAAAAGAATCAAATATGATCGTTCTTTTTGGATCCTAGCATTTAATGATATTAGGCCCGGCATTTCTTCATGTTTCCATCTATAATCTCTCTTGTTTTAAAAACAATAGCGGATGTGACCATGTACCTTGTTGCTTCGCCGTAAAAAGGTTTACCCAAACAAAAAGAAGATAAAAATTCTCATTAGATTACATGAATTTTGTAAAATTTCTTAGTCAAAGTATGAACACTAATATAAAATGTCCAAGCTGTGGGAAATTGTTCGCACTTGGAGAAGCTGAAGTAGAAGAATACAAAAAGGAATTAAGGAAGGCAATGCAGGCCTATAAGGATAAAAAAGATTC
>MWVX01000383.1_pt1 | contig 13576 bp, 14 predicted proteins | sample 1047311 | NCBI WGS metagenome assembly MWVX01 (sample SAMN06349984, study PRJNA376086) | soil metagenome | isolation source: MtG-4 sample Antarctic (ecotone) soil | place: Antarctica | collected 2015-01-13 | reverse complement strand
GATCAATCAAGAGTAAAACCAGCTTTGGGAAAGTTTAGTGGTGAAAATACAGTCCCCTTACCGAAAGATGCTTATTCCGGAAAAACAGTAATAATTCTTGGCGAAGATGCAGGTAACGGCCAGGTATTTATATGTGTCCAACACACTGGCAGACCTTATCCCTTTTTGAAAAAGCCTTTGGTATAAAAAAAGATTCGGTGAGTGGCTTTGAAGTAAGAAATGCATTGGCTGCATTTATTAGGTCCTTAAATCCCTTCTCTTCTCCGTTTGATGAATATATGAAGGGAAATAAAACAGCCTTGTCTGCAGAACAAATACAGGGATTTAATTTATTTACAGGTAAAGCCAAATGTGGTACTTGTCATTTTATTCCGTTGTTTAATGGAAATATTCCACCGTGGTTTACCAAATCCGAATCTGAAATAATCGGGGTACCATCAAAGGCTGTTTGGAAAAATGCTTCAATTGATCCCGATTCAGGGAGATATAAAATCAACCGGATGGAAGAACTACTCTTTGCATTTAAGACCCCTACTATTAGAAACATTGAAAAAACTGCTCCTTATATGCACAACGGAGTTTATAAAACTCTGGATGAAGTGGTTGAATTCTATCATAAGGGCGGTGGTGTGGGTATTGGCATCAATCTTCCGTTTCAGTCACTGCCGTTTGATTCATTATCATTAAATCAAAATGAGAAAAAAGCAATCGTTTCGTTTATGAAATCACTGACAGATAACATCACCCGCAACTAATTCCTTTACAAATCTTGTAAAAAAACTCTTAATATTTGACTTTGACTCTCTAACCGGATAAGTATAGCCATCGTTTTAGGGATTGATAAACATGCAGGCTCTGGTGCAGAATAATACTTGTGTAATTTATAACCTGCTCTGTATTCAAGGGTCTTTTTTATTATAATACTATTGAATTATCTTCATACCCGTCCTCAATTAGCTAACTTGATAGCTATAAAACGATTGCATTATGATCACACCTCAACGATTATTTGACTGCCTTCCCATTTTAATGAAAGATGCGCCAAATGAAACACTGTTAGCGGCAAAGGAAGGAGGTAAATGGAAGGAATATTCTACCAGGGAAGTAACAGACATTGTAGAAAAGTTGAGCGCCGGTTTATTAGCAATGGGCATCAAGCCCAATGATATGTCGGTTGAAAAAAGAGATAAAGTAGCGGTTCTTTCCAAAAATCGTCCTGAGTGGTTATTCTTAGATTTAGCTGTTCAAAAAATCGGGGCTGTACTCGTTCCTGTGTATCCAACTGTTCACATCAACGATTTAGCCTTTGTACTGAATGATGCCGGCGTTAAGATGATATTTATAAATGACGAGGACCTGTTTCATAAAGTGCAATCTCTTAAAGAAAAAGTACCATCACTGCAGGAGATTTATAGCTTTGAACACATTAGCGGTTGCAAGCATTGGAAAGAATTATTAGCAGCGGGTAAACAGGAACATTTTCAGCAGATCAGCAGCATAGAAGAAAAAATTAATACCGGAGATCTCTTTACAATTATATATACTTCCGGTACCACAGGTACACCAAAAGGTGTAATGCTGTCGCACCGCAATATTCTTTCAAACGTGATGGGAAGCATTCCGGCTTTCCCTCCCGGTAAGAGAATGAAGGCACTTAGCTTTTTGCCACTAAACCACATTTTTGAAAGGATGGTTACCTACCTCTATCTTTTTAAAGGAACAAGTATTTATTATGCCGAAAGCCTGGAAACAATCGGCGACAACCTTAAGGAAGTTTCACCCAATTTGTTTACTACTGTTCCGCGCCTGCTCGAAAAAGTATACGATCGCATCATGCAAAAAGGTAATGAGCTTACCGGTGTAAAGAAAAAATTATTTTTTTGGGCACATGCTCTTGCAGAAAAATTCCAGATCAATAAATCTAATGGCGCCTGGTATAATATGCAACTGGGCCTGGCAAACAAAGTCATTTTTAGTAAATGGCGCGAAGGATTAGGCAACAATATTATATGCATTGTTTCCGGCGGTGCAGCATGCCAGGAAAGGTTAATAAGAATTTTTACTGCTGCAAGAATTCCCATACTGGAGGGTTATGGGCTTACCGAAACCTCACCTGTCATTGCTGTTAATTGCTTTGATGTAGAAAGGCGGATGTTTGGAACAGTAGGTCCATTGCTTGATAACGTGCAGGTAAAAATAGCTGAAGACGGAGAAATTTTATGCAAGGGTCCAAATGTGATGATGGGTTATTACAAAAGGCCTGACCTAACTGCCCAGGAAATAAAAGATGGTTGGTTCTACACCGGTGATATTGGTAAAATGGTAGACGATAAATTCTTGAAAATTACTGATCGTAAAAAAGAATTGTTTAAAACAAGCGGAGGAAAATACGTAGCCCCCTTGCCTATTGAAAATAAATTAAAAGAGTCCATGTATATTGAACAGGTAATGTTAGTTGGGGCAGAGAAAAAATTTGTGGGAGCGTTAATTGTACCTTCTTTTCCTAATATCAGGGATTGGTGCAGAAAAAATAATATCGCTGATGCAAGTGATGAAGAACTGCTACGTAATACCAGGGTAATTGAATTATTTAAGGATTTGGTGGAAAATTTTAATAAATATTTTAACCACGTAGAGCAAATAAAAAAATTTGAACTATTACCGCGTGAATGGAGTATAGATAGTGGCGAGTTGACCCCCAAACTTTCCCTGAAACGAAAAGTAGTTATGGAAAAATATCATGACTCAGTAGACAGGATATATAATTAACAAGTGAATACACAGACGTTCCATCTGTTCTACAAGTTTATGATTTCCAGCCATCAAATTTCAAATAATTCTATACCCTGGAGCTTTCCTTGTTTTTATTTACTTCAGCCTCATCTTTCAATACCTGCTCCTCAGCATTTTTTTTATCGCCTTGCGGCTGAATATATTCATCCTGGTTATCTAATTGCTTATCTGTTTCAGTTGGTTTTGGATAAGCTATAGGCCTTTTCTCTTTACTTTCTTCTTGACTCATTATTATATTTTTAGTTGTGAAAAAATTAATTATGTGATGATCAATAATACAAAACGTTTATTCATGTATTTCGTAGAAGTTCTGGTTATAAAAGGCATTACAAAAAACCAGTTAAAAAAGATTACTAAAACAATAACGCCCCGCAAAATACGGGGCTTTATTATTTTAGCTTTTGCTAAGCAAGCTTCATTATTGTTTGATGGATTACATTCCACCCTCACCACTACGGGAACTTCCAGAACCTGAGCTGCTGCCACGTCCGGAATCGCCACCTTCTGAATCTGAATCTGAACCCATACCTCTACCACTTTGGCCACCCTGACCGCTTTGGCTACCTTGGTTACCCATAGAACCACCACTTGTACCCTGGCTTTGTCCACCTAAACCTTCTGAACCACGCTGAGAACCAGAATCTGATCCTGAGCCCATTCCACCTTGTCCGCTTTGGCCACTCTGACCACCTTGATTACCCTGGCCGCTTTGACCACCTTGGCTACCCATAGAACCCCCACTAGTACCCTGGCTTTGGCCACCTAAACCTTCTGAGCCTCGCTGAGAACCACCTTGAGAGCCTTGAGACTCATTACCCTTGTTTGATGATCGGTTTTGATCCTGATTTTGAGATCCCTGGTTTCTTTGATTGTCTTCCATAACTGTAATTTTTAAAAGTAAAAAATAGTTGTTGTGAACTACAGGTAAGTATTAAAAAGTTGTGCCTGAATTTATTTGTTTGAATATAAAAGGAAATAATAAAATTTAAGCAAATAAAACCTTTGTCTTTTGCAAGTTGTAGAGGTAAATCAACAACCAAATGATAAAATAAATCCTTACCTAAGCAGAGATGTAAGGATTGTTCCAGAAAATATGATGAATTACTCATCAGTAACCTGTCCGTCGTAATCGCTGCCTGTTACGTTGCGCTTAGTTGTAATTCCTGATCCTTTTTCACTGCTGCTATTTCTTCCTTTTCCGGTTAAAGATTCATTTTGAATATCTGTAGTTCCTCCCCTGTTAGCTGAAGCATTTTGACCCCCTTGATTTAACCCGGTTTGATCTCTTTCGTCATTGATACCAGGGGAATTAAAACTTCTTCCACTACCCTGCCTGCTTTCATTTACTCTTGATTGTTGTTCCTGGTTAGAAGTATTTTGTTCCCTGTTTTTATCTTTTTCTGAATTCTGGCCTTGATCCTCACTTGAGTTTCGTTGACCTCTTGTATTTTCTGACATGATTAAAATTTTAATTAAAAAATAAATATCAAATAATCAATGCAAAAAATTATGCCGTAAGCATTTTTAGCTTCAGCATTTCTATAAAGAATTAATATTACGATTTATACTGAGCAGGAAGATTTCTAAAGATCAGGCTTCTATGCTTCTTATTTTCTAACTTGCCCAACTCCTTAAAGACGATAACTGATATTTTATTGTTATGAGAAAATTTTTATACGGAGTAATTTTAAACTGTGTATGTTATTTCCACTGTTTTAGCCAAAGTGAATACCAAATATTTAAAGATTCTACCACCTTTAACCAAGAAGATACTGGTAAGTTGACCCTTGAAATTGACAATCTTAATTATTTACGTAATTATGAATATTTTGGAAAAATTCCACTGAGTTACACGCTTTTTGGAAGTCAGTTAATACCACAGATAAAATACCAGGTTAATCCTTATTTCGTTGTAAAGGCTGGTATTTTTTTGCGCCGTGAATTCGGACTTAATGATTTTGTATCAGTAATGCCCGTGTTAACTGCAAAATTTCAGAAAAAGAACTTGTCCTTTTTAATAGGTACGTTAGAAGGATCTCTAAACCACCGTTTTATTGAACCTATTTACGATTTAGAAAGCATCATTTCTGACCGGATAGAACAAGGGGCACAACTTATTATTAATAAAAAAAAAATTTGGCTTGATTGGTATATTGATTGGGAAAAAGCAATTGAACGCTATGCCTCTTACCGGGAAGAATTCACAACTGGCATGTCAAGCCGGCTTCGGTTAATAAGCAATGAAAGGATCAACTTAGAAATTCCGCTACAGATCATGCTGGCCCACAAGGGAGGGCAAATTGACACTTCAGGGCTGCCGGTTGAGACCTTAATGAACACAGCAGTTGGCGCCTCATTCAACATTAAGGTTGATGGTTCCTTTTTAAAAGCAATTCGTACCGAACATTTCTTTGCTTATTATAAAGATTTATCAGGCTCTAAACTTCAGCTTTACAAAGAAGGCTCAGGCGTATATTCTTCCCTTACATTTAAAACAAAATACTTTGATATAGATGCCCGCTATTGGAATGGGAATCGTTTTTTTGGACCCCGCGGCGGCGCCTTATACAGCTCAATTTCAGAAAAGGTTCCAGGCTACGGTGAAAAGAAACGTGAACTTATTTTTCTAAGCTTTATCTATGATAAACAGCTTTTCCCAAATGTTTTTATTGATCTAAGGCTGGAACCCTATTATGACATAAAAAATAAATTTACAGAGTATGCTTATTCTGTTTTTCTACGCTTTAAAAAAGATTTTAATTTGAGGCGCAATAGTCGCTTATCCGAGCCTGGCTTCTGAGGTTATCGACACATTCAATAATTTAGAGATGATGCAATTTTGCTCAGCATTTTTTACTACCTCATCCCATTTTTCCTTAGATACACCCGGTACTTTGCCTTGCACATTGAGGTGCGATTTTGTTACTGCGCCGTTATCCAGGGTAATTTCACATTTTGTTTCCAGGCTATCAGCAGTAAAACCAGCTTCATTCAGTAAAAAACTTATTTTCATAGTAAAACAACCGGCGTGGGCTGCAGCTATCAATTCCTCAGGGTTTGTCCCTTTGCCTTCAGCAAAACGGGTATTGAAAGAATATTGAGTTTTATCCAGCACCCCACTTTGTGTGCTTACGTTTCCTGTACCTTCTTTTCCTGTACCGTTCCAAACGGCAGTTGCGTGACGAATCATAGTTTAAAATTTATTTTAAAGTGATAAAAGTAAGAATATGCAGCTAATTGGCTATTCAAAAAATGTTGTAACTCTTTTATAATATCTTCATAAATACTGTTAATTGGTAATAATAAACAATAGTTTTATGCAGCCTATCTAAAAAAATAGCCCTCTTATTTAATAAATATTATTTCTTATCCAATTATTTAGGAATTTTGTATCGGATTCCAGATCAAATTAAATTTATGCAACGTTTCAAATTCAACTCGATCGAAGAAATAGAACGGCATAGACAGATTTGGGAAAATGGCGTTTTAATAGCAGAAAGAAAATATAATTATTATACCATTTATCTTTATCAGGTTAAGTCGTTTTATATCGAAGTTTATCATCACTCTCATTTTAACGTCATTACAAAAGTGAGGCGTTTTTCAAACACTTCTTTACTGCAACCTTATTTGCAGAACATTTCTATTGATTCCTTATTGAAGTAATAATACTAATTACCAAATGGCGAATGTATTTTGAGATTTTAGCTTAAAGACTAAAGCTGGTATGAATTCTTTTATAACAATGATCAATTTATCTTAATTAATGTAATTCATTTTGATTAATCCCATACAAACTTATTGTTTGGCATTTATTAAAAATCAAACGACATTAGGCTGTTTCAGCCACTTCTGCAGGATTTGTTTTATAGAATTTTTTAATTTTCTTATCATTGTTTCCCTGTTCTTTTTGGTAAGTGTTCTATCCTGTACCACCTTATATTCATTGGTTTCAAGTTTTTTTAATTGCGCCAAAAACTTATTTTCATCTACATCATTTCCATATATCCTGACGATACTAATCACTTCAAAAAACAAATTTTCAATTCCTGAAAAATGACTCTCATCGCTTTTTGTATTCGTTAGACTGGTTAAAATTGCTTTTACTCTCTCTATGTGCGCCTGGGAAAATAAAAAATTCAAAATGATTTATATTAGAAGCAAAGCATTAGCAAGATGCAATATTGTATAAATAAAATACTAATTCTTATATCGATTGGGGCTATACTCAACTTCACTAACTGAAATTTTTTTACCATCAACTATTTTGCTATTTAAACTTATAATGGCTTGTACCGCCTGTGAATCATTAACCATATCTATAATAGCAGTACCCTGCGAACGGCCATTAGTATTACTTCTTACAACTGATGCTGAATTAACTTCTCCATATTCAGAAAACAATTTTCTTAGATCAGCATCAATAGTATTGAGACTTAAATTGGAAACGCGAATGTTCATAATATAATTATTTGAAAACAATGAAAAAATAGGTGTAGAAAAGATTTATTCAAGAAGAAAGTTTTTATTAGAATATTGATGCCAAATATTATATGACAATGTGATGAAGTTAACTTATAAAACTGAAATGCTCCTTATTTCACATCTGCCGGGCGATTTACTTCTTGACAGAAGTATCTGCACTCATTTTAAAAGCAAATAATTTACATATACACATTTAAAATTTCCGGTCTAAATGGGTTGTTTATCTATTTCAACCAAATGCTTTTTATGTTTCTGGTTAAAATAAATGATAGAACAAAAAATAAAAAGGCTGCCACATACAGAAGTGATTAGAACCAGCTTAGTATAAAACTGTAACCAATCGACCTGAAGTTTTAAAATAGTTTTTGTAAGCAAAACAGTTACACTTGCAAGGTAGCCAAATGCATCTGCCACATAAATTAAAAACCCAACATTGGCGGCATATTTGAAAGCGGCCAGCATGCGGTCAAATAGAATGCTGTTGTAAGGAATATAGGTCATGTATAGACCCAGGCCTACCAACGTCATCCAGCTAAACATGCTGACCTGTTGATTAATGAATAACCAGGTAACAACGCCCGACAAAATAAATCCACCAAACATGATCCATTGTGCAATTAAAAATGCTTTTAAATTATTTTTTATTACAACCATGCTGGCAATCAGCACAAGTATTGCCAGGGAAATAAGTGTTTCCGTTTTTGCAAAAACGCCGGCTTCAAAGGTTTCTCCAGAAGCCCGCCACATATCGCCCATAAAGCCGTCTCTTACTTCGCGTAATAGGGTAACAAATATGTAGATCAATACAAGCAACACCAGCCCCGGCAAAAAAACTTTTACAAAAGCCTTTCTGTCATTTGCTGACATTGGCACTCTCTCTGTCCGGGCTGCTACATCGGCTGCATCGGGCGGTGGTATCTTCTCCAATAAATAAATAAACAATAATAAAGGAAAGAAAAAAATAAGTGCCGTTACAAAAGGCATCCAGTATTCACTCACGCCCCAGTTGGTCATTACAAATTGTGCGGTGGATTTGGCGATGCCTGGTCCGAAAATAAAACTTACTGCCAGTGCCGCACCAATAAAATCCGTGGCTCTTCTGCCTTCTACATAAGAAAACAGAACACCCCATAACATGCCTAAGGGAAATCCATTCAACAATAACGTCCAAAAATTAAAAGGAGGAGGAATAATAGCAAAGAGAAGCCATGCAAACCACGAAATACCTATTAAGATTAAAATCAGTTTGCCCCTGCCAAACCTCTTTAATTCGCTGATGAATTTAATACCATAAAATTTACTAAGCATGTAGCCCAACACTTGCGTGATGATCAACACCACTTTATAATCAAGTCCTGCTATTTCAAAACCTGCATAAGGAGCAACATTAAAAGCTTTGCGAAAACAAGTGATGCTTGCATAGGCTGCAAAGCAAACAAGTGCTGCGAGTATTGAAGTTGAATATTGAGACCGTAATGCAGGGGAAGAAGAAAACAAAGTAATTTTTGCTACAATATAAAAAAAACTGCTTTCAATGTCAGTTATTTTTGTGGATTGTATTCATAAACAATTTCAAAAGGCTGCTTTTTTAATTCAGGTGACAATTGTCCAACCCGAAGTTCCTGCATTTGAGGAGTAGGCTCACATACAGAATATTTATTTCCCTTATACACAATGGGGTTACTAAATGGTTTGTCAAATTTTACTGCAATAGTTACATGGGTTGGGAAGACAAGCACAATCATTGGCAAGTTATAAATTTCTTTGACCAGGTAAAAAAACAGTGCGGCCCTGTCATCACAATCACTGTACTGGTACAAAAGGGTTTGCTCGGGAGATAAACGCTTTTCTTTTCCAAAATTGTTCTGGTCGTTCTTGTACATAAATGCATGACGGGTAAACTGCATTAAATAATCAATTGCTTTTTTTTGGTTCATACCTTGAAGTTCTTTCTTGAGTACAGGAATGAGTGAGCTATATGTGTTGGCGCTCATCGGAATATTAAAATAAGACTCAAAATCAACCTCCGGATAATTTGTAAACATGGCTTGCACCTGTTCATTCAAAGCCAGTTTGAAGTAATGCATTTTCTGGCGGTATTTAAAAGAAATTTCTTTTTCTGAATAGTCATCCGCTTTAAAACCGGGCAGCTGTGTCACCTTATAAGAAAAGGGTTTTTGTGCTTCAGGAACATCAACATAGGTCTCATACATTTTATCTTTTTCAAAATCTATATATCCGTAATCATGATAATTTAAACATACGTATTGCTTGCCGTCTCTTAAATAAAGTGGTATGTCATAAATGTTATCATCGCTTCTCACATAAAATAAAAGGCGTTGATTACCGATGGCTAAGCTGGCGTCATAGCCTGACTTGGTTAATAAAAACCATTTATACAGGGTATAACGATAATAATTTTCTGCTTTCGGGCTAATTAGTTGTGCTGTTCTCCTGATTAACTGGTAATATAACCAATCATTCAGCCTATTGCCTTCTTTATATTCAATAAGTGCATTGATCAAAGGATGATATTCACCTGCATTCAGGGTTGTATAAAAATCCTGTATTGATTCTTCTGATAAAGAAGTATCAAACTTTACAATTAGTGAAGGATCGAGTTTTAAATTGATAGGATCTCCGCAAAAATTTACTGTTATACTTTTGTCCGACTGGCTGTAGATCCGTTTAGGAGCACTTATTAAAATGGCAAGAAGGAATAATATCGTGGCACATATTTTCAAGATGGAGACTTCGATATAAAGCTACTCAAAAGGTAACGATAAATTAATATTGATTTGAATTTCTAATTGAAAAACTCATGAGTGAATATATAAGGCAAAAAAGCCGCTGGTTGTTACCAGCGGCTTAACAATTTAAGAAAAACTCAGATCTAATAAGCTGCACTCTGAGGATCAAAATTTGTCCATCCCGTCAACCAGTTAGTAGTACCAAATGCTCCTCTATATGTTGTACTTGTAAAAAAAGAATTCATTCCAGTAAAGCTGGCTCCTGTCAACGCAGGTGACCCGGCTTTCGGTAATGGGTTTGGAGTGATAGAATAAAATGGACTTTCTAACATTATAGTAGCGGGGTCGGTATAGGTAATATTTCCTTCTGACTCTGCCTTAGCTTGTATCTGTGCTGCTGTTATTCCAAGTGTATTAGTAGTTTTATAAGGTTCAACATTTGCATGAATCAGGTTATTTTTAAACTCAGATAAATTAAGATTAAAATAATCATCAACTGTAGGATTACTTTCTATATCAAATCCACCTTTTGGATAACCCATTAATATTGAATTACGAATTACAAATTGTGCAGCCCTTCTCCAGCGGTTTGCAAAATTGTGATTAGCTGCAGTTCCTGTTGCATTATTAGCACCTGCAAAAGTAAAATTGCTAAGCTGGGGTCTTGTACGTGGTGTCGCGGTTGTACCACTTCCATCATTATCACTTTCAATTCCATTGCCAGCATCGCCTGCATCCACAAAATCAGGCTTGCGAATGGCCAAACCGAATTGAATTTTGCCGATGTAGCCAAAATCAAAATCAAAATCATCATCGGCTGTTGCAAAAGCTATCAAATTCTTTGCGTTGACAGTACCACCAAAAAATTCGTAAGCATCATCATTACCAAATGACACCTGCACATTTTCTATAATCGTACCTGCACCCACTCCACCCATTGTTAAACCATTGATCTCTGAGCCGGGTTCCGCTGCTATTCCCGCATATTCGATACGTACATACCGTAAAATACCGCTTTCATCATTTGGGTCTGTGCCGCCATATTTACGACCCACACCTCCTTCAATTGTTGGCCCGGGATCAAGAGGGCGATTAGTAGGTGCTTTACCCAGCAAAATAATGCCTCCCCAATCTCCAGGTGCCCGTTGACCTGCCGGCTTGCCGCTTGTAAATACAATCGGATTGTTTGCCCTACCGTCTGCGATCAATTTAGCCCCGCGTTCGATAATTAAAGCACCTTTTTCAGTAATGTCACTTTTAATAATGCTACCAGCCTCAAAAGTGAGTGTTGCTCCATCAGTCACATAAACATACCCGCGTAAGGTATAAGTGCCTTTAGGGTAAAACCTGCTGGTTGGTACAGTACCCGTAATCGTACGATTAATATTTACTGTGGTATCAATTATGTTTTCAGAACCACCTTCGTCAAAGTTGACTTTTAGACAGGAACTTATACTTACTGATGTTATAAGAAGTGCTCCAAATAAAACTTTTTTCATGTTTTGCTTTTTATATTCTTTTAATTTTTTAGAAAGTATTTATAACTTAAAATCGTAAGTGAATCCAAGGGTAAAGGTTGTTCCTGGTTTATATGAATTAAATAAACGGTCTATGCTGCTTTTATAAGAATTTTTCCCATCAACATTTTCATAGAAGTAGTATGGAGAATTTAATACATCACCTACTGTAAGCTTCAATTCTCCTTGTTTTTTTAATATTTTCCGTGAGACCTGAACGTCTAACTGGTTGCGGGGTCTTTCATATACATCAGGAAATCCAAGATCATTTATTCCAACCAATGCGACTCTTTCGCCTATCCGGTTATAAAGTAAAGAGCTGTTCCAGTTGCCGTTCTTGCTATTGTGTTGAAGTCCTGCATTGATCAGGTAAGGCGATTGACCTTGCAGAGGACGGTCGCTTGTAGTAATTGTACCAGTTCCTGACGTAGATGCTAACGTAACCTTTGAATATATATATGTTAAGTTGGCAAAAATTCCAAATGCATCAGAGTCGTCATTTAATAAGTCGAGAGTTTTTCTTATTTCAAACTCCGCACCAATGGAATAAGCTTTCTCAGCATTCTGGTATTCATAATTACGTCTATCCAACACGCTGGAAGGATTTAGCCTGAACTCAATCGGGTCTTTGAATTGTTTGTAAAACGCCCCAATAGAAATTGATTCCCCACCTTTTGGATATAGCTCATACCGTATGTCACCATTCAATATTGAACCTCGCTTTAAAGCCGGATTACCGTTTATAGCATAATTTAATTCATAATCAAAGAATGCAAATGGTGCGATTTCCCTGAATTCGGGCCTGCTAACCGTACGGCTCCCAGCCAAACGAATATTTTGTTTTGTAGTGGGACTAAAGGTTAAATTAAAAGAAGGCAAAACATCCCATTTTTCTGTGTTTACTACCACTCGTTTTGCAGACACATTTTTTGTAGTGAGAAACTGCTCAAAATTCTCAACCCGTGCACCCCATACAAGTCGTGTTTTTTCTCCGAACTTATTATCAAACATCGCATACATTCCATTTAAAACAGAAATACCGAAATATTTATCCTGGTTGTTTGTAAAGTCGTTTATTACAAAACCATTCAATGCGATATTCTCTGGTGAAAAAATCTGATCGAAAGGCAGGAATGATTTTGATGCATCAAATTGAGAACTGTTTGCCGGTTCATATCTGAATATCCTGCTTCTGAAATCACGTACACGAATCAGGGTTGAAGCACCCGTCTTAAAAGTTTGATTTTCGTTGCTGAATTTAAAAGGAAAAGACAAGCTGCCATTTGCACCATAACTAAAATCTTTCAGGTCACTATCAAAACGCCGGGTATCGTCATCATTGAATTCAAATTGTTCGGAAGAACCTGTTGATTTGAAATAAGCAGAGGTGCGAAGATCGGGCTGAATTTTCCAGTTATAGGCTGCATTTCCATTCCATCTCAGCCTGATCCCATTCTGGCTAAGCTGGTGTTCTCCTTCCAGTTGCCCGCTATATAAACTACGTTGATTTAAACCCGAAGAATTAAAACTAATATCCTGGAGACGGTCTATGGAATTTCCGAATCTCGTGTAATAATTATCTTCGTATAATTGATTAAATAAGTTTTTAAAAGATATTTTATGCTTGCCTTTTACGTATGTAAAATTTGCCAGGGCTCCAATATTTACACCATACCTGTTTTGCTCATCATCAAGCTGTACGATTACATCGCCGTCATCCTGGTGCAGTCTTCTTTCTACATCATATTTCAACTTACTATTTCTATAGGTCAGAGAAACAACAGATCCAAAGCTTGCATCATTATCAAATCTTCTGGTATTACCCCAGACTATATTATAAGCATGTGTTGGAGGAGCAGTAGTTTTTTGTTGCTCATATACATCGCCACTAAACAGCTTACTCAATTCTATTTGTTTATTCCTGCCTTCTGATGTTGCTCCCAATGCCCGGTATGCCTGGGCAGTAGAAGGAAAGCCGGAAGGAATGCTTCTTGTGCCATCATCAAAACCCAACCAATCCCATTTGTTTCT
>MWVX01000382.1_pt1 | contig 13585 bp, 12 predicted proteins | sample 1047311 | NCBI WGS metagenome assembly MWVX01 (sample SAMN06349984, study PRJNA376086) | soil metagenome | isolation source: MtG-4 sample Antarctic (ecotone) soil | place: Antarctica | collected 2015-01-13 | reverse complement strand
ATTTAAGTGTATGGATTGTAACGGGCGATGGTGACGGGTTAAGCATTGGGGGTAATCACATGATCCACCTGCTGCGCAGAAATTTTAATGTAAATATTTTGTTGTTTAATAACCAGATATATGGTTTGACCAAGGGACAGTATTCACCAACTTCGGAAGAAAATAAAATAACAAAGTCAACACCGTTTGGCAGCATTGACCATCCTTTCAACCCATTGGCCCTGGTATTGGGTGCAGATGCTACGTTTGTAGCCCGTAGCATGGATCGTGATACAAAACATTTACAAACGATGTTGTTAAGAGCACAGGGGCATCACGGCACATCGTTTTTAGAGATCTATCAAAACTGTAACATATTTAATGATGGTGCTTTTGAAATGTTTACAGAGAAAACAACAAAGGCAGATGAAGCGCTTTTTCTTGAAAATGAGCAACCATTAATTTTTGGAGCAAATAGAGATAAAGGAATTAAGCTTGATGGCTTTACACCAAAAGTAGTTAGTCTTAGCGAGGGGTATAGCGTTGATGATCTTTGGGTGCACGATGAAAATGATATTTACAAAGCGCAGATATTGACCCGGATGTTCGATAACCCAAAAGAAGAACATCACCTGCCACGCCCTTTTGGTGTTTTTTACCAGGCAATACGCCCTGCTTATGAAGATATGATGGCCATGCAATTGGAAGAAGCCAAAGCAAAAAAAGGCGCTGACCTTGATAAATTGATTAGGGGTAATGAGGTATGGACGATAAATTAAGAGAGTTTAATATAGACATCCTGCTAAGGTTCATGTATAGTATAGGCTATCGGATAAATCTAAAAAAAAGCTTTGGATATTTCTTTGATTTTGATAGGGTTTTCTATAATAATGAGTTACGTTCTGTAATAAATTCTGTTTCTTATACAAGGCTTCGGCAGGGTCAGCCAGACAGTGCCAGCGAACAGTTACAAACTCAACAAATCAACAACTCCCGCTTCGCGTTTTCAAACACCGTTTTCTTCTTATTATCGTACCACCACTTGGGCGCTGTTTTTTTCATTACCGTATCAATGCTGCGCATGCCAAATAAATTCCAAACACCTTTTAATTTGCCGGTGAGGGATGGTTGCAAAGCACGCAGGCTCATAGCAAAACCGCTATCTAAATATTCCATGTGGTGCCAGAAGCCGGCAGGCATAAACAAGGTATCGCCATGATCCAAAATAACTTCATAACCCTTTGCCCGCTTCAATGCAGGAAATTGATTGTAATCTATTTTACTGCTATCGGCATAATAATTTGAAAAATCTGCCATACTTAAAACTTCGAAAGGCTTGCGATATAATTTATGCTGTTCAGTAAAAGGAAAAAGCAAAACTCTCTTTCTGCCTGCAAATTGGGTATGTAAAATGTTGGAGAGATCAATATCAAAATGCATGTGTGTAATGGAACTTGCACCGCCTACAAAAAGCATAGGATATTTTTTTACAAATCCTTTCATCAGGTGTTCCGGCCAGGTAAAGTCATTTACTAATTCAGGTGCATGGTCAAAAATGTTGAATAGAAATATTCGCCAGGCCGCAGGACCTTTACTGATTGTATCAATATATTCGCCAAAGGTTTTATAGTCATCCGCTGTGTTGATGGGTGTATAAGCATCACTTTTTGTATTATTATAAAGTCCTACTTTTTGATGGCCTACCAATTCTTTAAAGTAAGTCCAATTCCATTTTTGATATGCAGGCCAGGCTTTTGCCATATCTTTTATAACAACCGGTTTTTGCGTTGCATAAAAATATTGATAAAAATCTTGTGGCTCAATTGTATCAACTATTGGAACAGCTTGCAGTTGCATGGCTTGTAGTTTTGACAAAGGTAGTTTTTGAGTAATAGAAGCAAAATAATGTTATTGAAAAGGATGTTAAAAGGAATCTCGGATTATAAGACTCATCAGACAGGTGTAATCATAAGTAGTGTTATGTTAATCGTGTAATGGCAGACGACAAACGTCAGAATCTCGTGTCTTGTTCTGATATAGATGACAGTAAGTTTAGAATTGTATTCAAAAGAATTTCCAATGTTTATAGCCATTCATCCGCAAAATCCCCAACCCCGCTTAATTAAACAAGTAGCACAATGCCTGAAAACGGGCGGCGTAGCGATTTATCCAACCGATACAATTTATGGATTAGGCTGTGATATTTTTCAACCAAAGGCTATAGAAAGCATTTGCCGCATTAAAGGTGTCGAACCTCACAAAGCACAACTATCTTTTGTTTGTTATGACCTGAGTGATCTGAGCCATTATGTTAAACAGATATCTACTCCCACGTTTCGCATGTTAAAACAGTACTTGCCGGGTCCTTATACTTTTATTTTAGAAGCAAGCAAGCAAGTACCTAAATTATTAAAAACAAAAAAAGAAACCATTGGTATTCGTGTTCCAGATAATAAAATTGCCAGGTGCATTGTACAGGAGTTAGGCAATCCTATTTTAAGTACCACCTTGCCTGGTGACCATGTAGAAGACTATACAGACCCCGAAATAATTTATGAAAAGTTTGAAAAGCTGGTAGATATTGTAGTTGATGGCGGCATCGGTGGTATGGAACCTTCTACTATTATTGATTTTACTGGTGATGAACCTGTCGTAACCAGGCAGGGAGCTGGTATTTGGATGTAAGAACAGATGAACAAGACAGGGACAGATGAATAATGAAGTAAGGAAATGTTCAATATTCAACTTTTAATTATAATAATGAAGAGTGCGTAACAACTAAAAGAAGGTAAAACACTGCACAAGTTTAATCAATCATGTAATCTTCAGTGGTATTTACTGTATAATCCAGCCGGAAAGAAGTGCGATGATATTTACATGGACCATATTTATCTAAAGCTTCCTGGTGTTGCCGCGTTGCATAACCTTTATTTTGCACCCAGTTATAATGCGGGAATTTTTTATGTAACTCTTTCATATAATCATCCCGATAAGTTTTTGCCAGGATGCTGGCGGCTGCTATGGAAGCATAAGTAGCATCCCCTTGTATCACACACTTATGTGGCAGCTTTTTAAAGCGTCTGAAGTAATTTCCATCAATTAATAAATATTGCGGTTGAATAGGTAAACTTTTAATTGCGATATGCATTCCCCTAACGGCAGCTTGCAGAATATTATATTTATCTATTTTTTTATTGCACAAGCTTGTTACCGCATAAGCGGTGGCTTTTTCCTGGATAACGATACGCAGCTCATAACGGTCTTTTTCAATAACCTGCTTAGAGTCATTTAGCAATGGATGAAAAAAATCCTTTGGTAATATTACAGCCGCTGCGAACACAGGTCCGGCAAGGCATCCGCGACCTGCTTCATCGCAACCGGCCTCAATCAGTTCCTGGTGAAAATAAGCTTGCAGCATTAAGATGCAATTTGAACTCTTTTCTTTTTCCTTCAAAATTTTTTATCGTCGCCTACAAGTAATTTTGCGCCATGAAAGATTTACGTTCCTCAAAACCAGTAGCTATTTGGTTGTTAATTGGTGTGGGCATGCTTATCGTTCAAATAGTTTTAGGGGGCATCACAAGATTGACGGGTTCAGGATTATCCATTACGGAATGGGATGTAATAACCGGCACGCTGCCCCCTTTAAATGAACAAAGCTGGTTAGAAGAATTTAAAAAATATCAGCAAACGTCACAATACAAAATATTAAATACAGATTTCAAACTGGTTAATTTTAAATTTATTTTTTTTTGGGAGTGGCTTCATCGTTTTTGGGCACGGTTAATTGGAGTCGTCTTTCTAATACCATTTATTATTTTTCTTGTTCAGCGACGCTTTCGTTCAGATATGATCGGGCCATTGATCATTTTATTTTTGTTAGGTGTACTGCAGGGTGCAGTGGGGTGGATAATGGTGGAAAGCGGATTAGACGGAGATGCGATCTATGTAAAACCTACCAGGCTGGCCTTGCATTTTATTTTTGCGATGGGTCTGCTCTGTTACACTTTTTGGTTTGCTTTAAAGTTATTAGTGAAGGAAAATGATATTGTACATGCATCTTCTTTAAGAAAATTAACAGTATTGATCATTGCTTTATTGGCCGTACAAGTAATTTTTGGTGCTCTGATGGCTGGTCATAAAGCAGCGCCGGCTGCACCTACCTGGCCAACCATCAATGGCAGTTTTATTCCTTCATATGTTTTTAATCGCCCTGAAGGATTTCGAAGCCTTATAGAAAATCCCGTGGTAATTCATTTTATACACCGCATGCTGGCTTACCTGTTGGTTGTGATTATTATAATATGGAGCGTGAAGGCCTTTACAAAAAAAGCTTCCGCCTTGTTTGCACAAATAAGAATACTGCCACTTGTATTTGTACTCCTGCAATTGGTATTAGGCATTTTTACTGTGTTAACATCTGTCAATATACGGGCCACCCGGTGGAATACATTTGAATGGATGGCACAGTTACACCAGGTGGTAGCATTACTGTTACTGCTGTCTTTAATCTTTGTTTTATTTCTGCAGCGCAAAAGATTTGTGAAACCAATAAACAGCATTGACGCGCCGGTAATTTAATAGTATTTTACAGGAAGATTTATTTGCTATATGGTTTACCTGAGAGGGATATTTTATTCGTTACCCGTGCAACTATTGTTTCTTCACTTTAGAAAGTACCAGGTACTGCTTTTATTTTGGGTAATTCTTTTTAGCGTGGTCAGTGGCGCTTTAATGAAAACATTTGGTGCCAATGCCTTGTTCCTTGCGCCGGAATATTTGGGCAATGTAAATGCTATCAGTACAGGATTAATGGGCATATCCATCGGGGTTTTTATTATGTGCTGGAATATTACAACGTTTATACTTTTCAGCAGGCATTTTACTTTTTTGGCCGCCACCCAGTTTCCATTTTTGAAATACTGCATTAATAATAGTGTTATACCTATCGTGTTTTTAATTTTCTTTTTAATACATGGATATTGGTTTGCACATGACAAGGAATTAATTCCTGCTGTGGAGATATTTTTCCTTGCCATAGGTTTTTTAGCCGGATTGATTTTTATTCTTGCCATGTCATTTTTTTATTTTTTTAGTGCCGATAAAACTATTCTGCGTACTATTTTGCCATTATTTAATAATGCAAAAAGTTATATAGCACACTTACAACCAGAACAATCTATTACTGCTCCCGGTTCTCTGGTGCGCACTGAGTGGTTTCTTGATTCTTTATTAAGAGTAAAACGATGCCGGGATGTGTCACATTATTCCGAAGAGTTAATGGAAAAGATTTTTAAACGTCACCACTTTGCTGCTGTTATTTGCATACTCATCGCATATATTTTCCTTATCATCATTGGTTTTTTACTTGACTATAAAGCCTTTCAAATACCTGCTGCCGCCAGCATTACTCTTTTCTTTTCTATCCTTATCGGTGTCTCCGGTGCGTTTGCGTATATGTTTCAAAGCTGGAGTGTGCCGGCACTGGTAGTGTTTTTACTGCTGCTAAACCTTTTATATTTATCAGAATGGATTGATCCCCGCAATAAGGCTTATGGTTTATCTTATGCGAATAATGACAGGCCAGGTTACAATTTAGAAAGTTTACAACAGTTAGCAAATCCATCTGCGGTAGCACAGGACAAACAAAACATGGAGTCTATTTTAAATAAATGGAAACAAAAGCAGGGAGAAGATAAGCCTCTGTTAGTAGTAGTAGCTACCAGCGGCGGCGGCACCCGAAGCGCCACATTTACCATGAATGCTCTACAGAAGTTAGACAGTATTACGAACGGAAATTTCATGAAGCAAACATTTTTAATTACAGGTGCATCCGGCGGAATGATCGGTGCCACTTATTTCCGCGAATTGTACCGGGCAAAATTGCTTAAAAAAAATATTAACCTGCAATCCCCGAAATATGTAGATGACATTGCCGGTGATTTATTAAACCCGACTTTTTCTTCTTTTGTTGCAAGAGATGTGTTTGCTCCCCAGCAATATTTTACGGTTGGCCCCTACCGCTATTTAAAAGACAGGGGTTATTCATTTGAGATTGCTTTGAATAACAATACAAGAGGCTTACTTAATAAACGCCTGCAGGATTATGTAGCAGACGAAGCTGCGGCTAATATTCCGCTGATGGTTTTTCATAACGTAATTACACGGGATGGTAAGAAATTACTAATCAGCACGCAGCCTTTACGATTTATGATGCAACCCTCTGCTGATAGCAACCAGCTTTCCAACCAGGATGCAGTTGATTTTACTAGCTTTTTCGCTAAGCAAAATCCTTTCAATCTTCGTTTGCTTACCGCCCTGCGTATGAACGCTACCTTCCCGGTTGTGCTACCTAATGTGTGGCTGCCATCAGAACCAGTTATAGACGTGATGGATGGCGGTTTGCGGGATAATTATGGAGTGGAAACAGCGCTTCGTTTCCTATCTGTTATGCACAGTTGGATTGAACAAAACACACGGGGTGTTTTGATGATTCAAATAAGGGACAGGATGGATGGTGGTTGGGAAAATCCGTATGAAACGAGCACTGTTACCGAAAATGTAGTAAAACCTTTTTTCTTATTGCAACACAATTGGTACAAAATGATGGAATATGCACAAAGCGATATGTCATCTTATTTTTTAGGTAATCATAATTTTTCTGTACAAAAAATCGCTTTTCAATACACGCCTTATAAAGAAGAAAATAAAGCCACCCTTAATTTTCATTTAACCCAGCGGGAGAAATTAGATGTGAGCGCATCGCTGGATGGAAAGGGTAATAAGGAAAGTTTAGTTAAAGTACAGGCACTGTTGAATGCCGTGAATAAAAAGACACCAGCATTTTGAGTAAAAAAAATGGTTCCCTTGTTAAATGAAAGTTGAGTTTGTGTCTGATATTTTTACTTTTACTAAAGAAGAACTGACTGTATTTGCCGCCTGGGAAAAAAATGCAAAAGAAAGCGCGGTACACAAATAACTATTGTATCAACCGAAAGCTTTTATGAAGCACCTCAATATTTAGGTGCTTCATTGCTTCTACAGGATCCCCATCAATATGCATGGGAGCCAAAGAAATATTTTTTATTTCCAGTGCTTCGGTTTGAAAATAAATAATGCTTGCGTTGCTGTTTGCAATCTCTTTCTCAATTAGTGTATTATAGCCTCCCACCTGCCTTAAGGTTTGCAACAATACACTAAATTTATTTTGTTTGGTAACAATAACAATATCAAGTAAACCATCTGTTATACTGGCTTTTGGCGCAATGGTAACATTATTGCCAAACTGATTACTGTTGGCAATGGAAATAAAAAAAGCTTCTGTTTCAAATTCTTCGTTTGCGATTTTTATTTTAAAAGGGTAAGGGATAGCTGTAAAAAAATTTTTTACTGATTGTTTGATGTATGTCATTAAACCCCGGTTGGGATCATTCGCAAAATCGTGCGCTACTTGTGCATCAAATCCAAGCCCGCAAAGCATACACGCAAAATGATCGTTAATTGTAAAAGCATCGGTTACTTCAGATTTACCATTGAAAATAATTTGCAGAGCGCTGTTTATATTTTTTGGAATACCGGCGGTCAAAGCCAAACCATTCCCAGAGCCGAAAGGCAAAATGCCAAACTGGACATCCGAACCTTTAAATGCATTAACTACTCCATTAATCGTTCCATCGCCACCAGCTATTATTATATCTGTTATTTTTTTTTCTAAAACAATATCATACAAAAAAGAATAATCATTACCGGCAACAGAAGAGTGTACCATATATTCAAACCCTGCGGCTTTGGTTTTAAGTTCTATTAATTGCTGTAATGACCCTTTACTTTTAGTTCCTGCAATTGGATTTATAATATATAGAATATGCCGTTTCACTAATGAAGTCGTGTAATTTTACGTATGGATCAAAATACGGGTAAATACATCATATTATTTGGAACAGTGGTTGTTGTTGCTGGAATTTTAATCTATTTTTTTCATGATAAACTGAATTGGATAGGCAGGCTGCCCGGTGATATAAGGATTGAAAAGGAAAACAGCCGGTTTTATTTTCCTATAGCTACCATGCTTTTGTTCTCTCTGTTGCTTAGTTTAATCATTTATTTAGCAAAAAAGTTCTTTTAATGAAAACACCTTTCAATTGAATAGCATCTTTCATCAAAAAGTTTTTGTAAAGCTTCAGTTTAGACTTCCTTCCCCCACCTAATTGGTTTAACTTTGCGCCTCTTAAGCCCCCATCCCCTAAAGGGGAGCTGCAAACAAGTCTTTAGGGAACAATTTTTATGAATAACATGTTAGGCATTCCGGCAACTACAAACAATAGTTCATTTAGCAACTCCCCTTTAGGGGATGGTGGTATAGCCATCCGAAACATTGCTATCATTGCTCACGTTGACCATGGTAAGACCACATTAGTTGACAAAATCTTACATGCCACCAAAGTATTCCGCGACAACCAGGATGCCGGTGAACTTATCATGGATAGCAACGATCTTGAAAAAGAAAGAGGCATCACTATTTTTAGTAAGAATGCAGCAGTTCAATACAAAGGCGTAAAAATAAATGTTATAGATACTCCCGGTCACGCCGACTTTGGAGGTGAGGTAGAACGGGTTTTAAAAATGGCAGACGGTGTTTGCTTGCTGGTAGATGCTTTTGAAGGGCCAATGCCCCAGACACGTTTTGTACTTCAAAAAGCTTTGCAATTGAATTTAAAGCCCATTGTAATTATTAATAAAGTAGACAAGCCGAACTGCCGTCCGGATGAAGTACATGATGCAATATTTGAGCTTTTCTTTAACCTAGATGCAACAGAAGAACAATTGAATTTTCCAACTTATTATGGATCGGGTAAGCACGGCTGGTTCAACGACAGCCTTACACCATCAGAAGATATTACTCCATTGTTAGACGGAATCATTAAGTATGTTCCACCTCCCAAAGTTGCCGAAGGAAGTTTGCAAATGCAGATCACTTCGCTTGATTATTCTTCTTTTTTAGGAAGAATAGCGATTGGCAGTGTTGCCCGTGGTACAATCAGAGAAAACCAACCTATTGCTTTAATGCAGGCCACCGGTGTTATAAAAAAACAGAGAGTGAAAGAGCTTTATGTGTTTGAAGGCATGGGCAAAAAGAAAGTAACTGAAGTAGTTGCCGGTGATCTTTGTGCGGTAGTAGGTTTAGAAGGTTTTAATATCGGTGATACTATTGCCGATGGCGAAAACCCGGAAGCTTTAGAAGTGATAAGTGTAGATGAACCAACTATGAACATGCAGTTCTCCATCAACAACTCACCTTTTTTTGGCAGAGATGGTAAGTTTGTAACCTCCCGCCACCTGCGTGACCGCCTTATGAAGGAAACGGAAAAAAATTTAGCCCTAAGAGTTTCGGATACAGACAGCGCCGAGAGTTTTATGGTGTATGGCCGTGGTATATTACACTTAGGTATTTTAATAGAAACCATGCGCCGCGAAGGCTATGAGTTAACTATTGGTCAACCCCAGGTAATTACCAAAGATGTAGCTGGCAGAAAAAGTGAACCTTTTGAAACCTTGGTAGTAGATGTGCCACAGGAATTTGCTTCTAAAGTTATTGACATGGTTACCCGCCGCAAAGGAGAAATGCTGGTAATGGAAACCAAAGGCGATATGCAGCATTTGGAGTTTGACATTCCATCAAGGGGTCTGCTTGGTTTGCGTACCCAAATGCTAACCAATACTGCCGGTGAAGCGGTAATGAACCACCGGTTTAGCGAATACAAACCATGGAAAGGACCGATCCCCGGCCGGAGCAATGGTGTGTTGATAGCAAAAGACAATGGAGCAACTACGGGCTATTCTATGGACAAATTACAGGATAGAGGTTATTTCTTTGTTGATCCGGGTGAGGAAGTGTACAGGGGAATGATAATTGGCGAAAGCAATAAGCCGGGTGATATTGTAGTGAATGCAAATGAAGGAAAAAAATTAACCAACCACCGTGCAAGCGGTAGTGATGCAGCTACTAACATTCAGCCTAAACGCGACATGAGCCTGGAAGAATGTATGGAATATATTCAGCAGGATGAGTGTATAGAAGTTACTCCTAATAACATCCGCATGCGTAAAGTGATATTAGATGAAGATGAGCGTAAGAAAGTACAAAAGAAAATGAGCGCCGAAGCGGTATAATACTCAAAAATCCATATCTATTTGACGGGGTTTTTTCTTTATTTACCTTTGCCATTAACAATGAAAAAAGCATTTATAATATTATTTTTCATTATTTATTTTTCCGTTTTAGGTATAGAGGCAGCACAAGCCCAGTGCTCTATTTGCACAAAAACCGCCCAGCAATTAGGTGAGAAACCTGCTAAAGGTTTAAATGCAGGTATCATTTATTTAATGCTTACTCCTTTTGCTATTGTAGGTTTTGTAGGTTATCGTTGGTGGAAAAAAAATAAGGAATAGCCATTTACTTCTTAATGCTATCGTTATCATCAGGCAGGTATTTTATTCCTTTTGCCGGGATAAGTTTATCTATTAATTTATACAATCGTTTGGCTGTGTTTCTTTCTCTTTTTTCAATAGCTGTTTTACCAAAATCTGCATTTTGGACAGCCTCTATAATTTGTGTTTGTGTGGCATTTATAAAATACTGTTGAATAAAAAATTGTGTGATCTTTTTAACCCACTCTTCTTTATTACTCCAGTAATGAGCAACAACGCCGGCTGCAGGCAGCAAACCATACATTTTTTCCAGCACTACTGACAATGCAAATTGTTCAATCAACCGTGGGGTCACGCCTGCTGCACACATTGCATCGCAAAGTTGTAAAGTGTTTTCACATTCAGCGCCTTCTTTCGTATTGGGTATACCCACTACCCCTGCATTCCACATATTAGCTGTTGGTTCAATCTTTATTCCACCAAATGTTTTTCCGTTAACCTGCTGCCACATTTTTTGTACAGTTTTGCCGGTTACTCTACTTAATAATCCTTCATTTTGGTGCATGATCGATTTTCCTTGCAACAGGTTTGCATACAGCGTATTTATTTCTCCATATAAAAATGTGTCCGTGTCTAAATATACTATAGCCTTGCCCGGATATTTTTTTGCCATTAACTCAATGGCTTTAATTTTTGCCCGCCAAAAAAACTGGTGAGGTCCTTTCCAATCATTAATTAATTTTTCATCAACCTGTGTAATGCTAACTAAGTTTTGCAGGTGCTGGTAATAACCGGGTGCATCTGTAACAATGTTAATAGTTTCAACACCTCTCTGTTGCGTAAAAGAATAAATGGAGAAAGCAGCCTGCAGAGGAACGCTTTCCATTTTACCAAAGCTGATATAAAGGAGGTTCATATGATTGCGTAAATAGTCACAAAATATTAATGATGATGAATATTGTTTGCCGTATTACTCAGTGACAGAAAGCCATATTTTCTATATTAATTTTTCCCGCTGTAAAAAATGGTAAAGGTTGTTGACCTGTTCTCCGGAAATCCGCTCATACAAGTCCTGTTTGTCTAGATCTTTCATGCGGTGTTGCTGTACTAAATGATATGCTTTTTCAGCCAGTAGCCAATAATGCTTATCTTTTTTATTTACCAGCTTTTGGTGTGCTTCAATTTTTTCAATCAGTTCTGCTATGCCTGCCTGTTCTGTGGCTATTGTTTTTAAAACAGGGATTTCATCAGCATGATGCTTAAAAGAAGGTGCCAGCATCAGACGCAAGTGATTAACAAACGTATCAGCCTGCGGACGGTCGCTTTTATTTACGACAAAAATATCGGCAATTTCCATCAAGCCTGCCTTCATCGTTTGTACTTCATCACCGCTTTCAGGTACCAGTACCACTACAGTCGTATCTGCAAGTCCGGCTATTTCAATTTCACTTTGTCCAACGCCAACAGTTTCAATAATCACATAATCAAAACCGGCCACTTTTACAGCATCACTAATCTCAATAATTTTTGGATGCAACCCGCCCATGGCGCCACGCGAAGCTAAAGAGCGGATAAACACATTCGGATGTGTAAACCAATTGCTCATGCGTATACGGTCGCCCAGTACAGCACCCAAATTAAAAGGTGAAGAAGGATCAACACATAGAACGGCTACTTTCTTATTCTTACCCACCAGGTCTTTTATCAAACCATCGACCAAAGTGCTTTTGCCTGCACCGGGCGGTCCGGTAATGCCAATAATAGAAGCAAAAGATGGAGGGAAGGATGCTAATAGGTCAATATAGCCAGGCACTTCATTTTCAATCAATGAAATGATTCTTGCCAGCGATTTATGATCGCCCGATTGCAAAACTGGCAGCAGGCCCTGCAGCATACAGCAAACATAATTGAATTGTAGCGGCCAGCCATGCGGACAATAGCAGTTATACCTAATTTTATACTTCTATGGATCGTATCCCGGTTTCAGTTGTTATTATTTGTTGTAATGCGGCAGCCACCATAAAAAGAGCAATTGTTTCGGCACACTTAATTACAGATGATGTAGTGGTGGTAGATAGTGGAAGTACCGATAATACGCCTTCCCATGCAGCAGAAGCCGGCGCAAGGGTTTTACAGTTGGAATGGATGGGTTATGGAGAAACGAAAAACGCTGGTAATAGAGCAGCTCGTAATTTCTGGATATTTAGCCTTGATGCTGATGAAGAAATAAGTGTTGAACTGGCCGCTGCTGTAAAAAAAATAAATATAACTACCGAATCTGTCGTGTATTCCATTAAGCTTTTAAATTATTTGGGTGGCCAGGCCATCTATCATGGCGAATGGCAAAACAATTGGGCAAAAAGGTTGTTTAATAAAACCAAAGTCAGATGGGACGCAGCACCTATACATGAAAATTTAATTTTACCGCCGGATGTACAATTAAAAAAACTACATGGCCTTTTGCACCATTATACTGCTGAAAGTATTGAAAGCTATTCAAAAAAACTGGATAACTATGCGCAGTTAATGGCGGTCAGGTATCAAGCCAAAAAGAAAAAAGCAGCGGGCTTAAAAATGTTTGTTTCGCCGGTGTTTAGCTTTGTAAAATATTACCTGGTGCAGGGGGGGTGGATGGATAAAAAAGCAGGCTTTGAAATTGCCATTGCCCATGCCCGTTACACTTATAAAAAATATAAGGGTTTAAAATCCTTAAATAAAGGAGTATAAAACCAAAAGCTTTCCTTCTTAGCTATATTTAGTTATTTAAATAATGACTGTTAGTTATCCTCTACAACAGATGTCGTAGGTTTACACAGCATGTGGAATCCAGTCCAAAAAGGACGCGTTCAACTTATTTATTTCAGCATTTTGGCTATGCTGATCAGTTTGTTCTTTTCAAGATTTGCTCTTTCGGTTACTATCATTTTATTTATCCTCCTCACTTTATTACATCGTAATATTTTATCACAAATACAACGGTTTTTCAAATCTCCATTTTTGTTAAGCATCAGTTTATTGTTTTTCATCCCATTTGCATCTGGCCTTTGGAGTAGTAATACAAAAGAATGGTTAGATATAGTACGTATAAAATTGCCGCTTTTATTTTTGCCCCTTTGCTTTGCAGGCAGGTGGCAATTAAATGAAACGCAATGGAGATGGCTCGGCTATTTTTTTCTTT
>MWVX01000381.1_pt1 | contig 13591 bp, 7 predicted proteins | sample 1047311 | NCBI WGS metagenome assembly MWVX01 (sample SAMN06349984, study PRJNA376086) | soil metagenome | isolation source: MtG-4 sample Antarctic (ecotone) soil | place: Antarctica | collected 2015-01-13 | reverse complement strand
CCGTCGTCCGAGCGATAAACGCCGTCGCCGTATGCAACGCTGCGCTGGCTGTTGTATTCGCCCGTGCCGACCCAGACGGTCGAGGTATTTTTCGGGTCGAGCGCGATTGCGCCGATTGAAAACGCGCCTTCGTTGTCAAAAACAGGTGTCCATGTCGTTCCCGCGTTGACGGTTTTCCACACACCGCCTGAAGCAACCGCAACATAATATTTCGCCCGGTCGTTCGGATCGACCGCAAATCCGTTGACGCGCCCGCTCGTTACTGCCGGACCAATCGAGCGAAAACGCATTCCGGCGAAAGTTCCCGTCGAAAGGGCTTCAGGCTTCGGAGTCGGCGTTGCCGCCGGTGTCGGCGTAACAGTCGGCGTTGGGCTGACCGTCGGCGTGGGAAGCGTTTGGGCTTTTGAATCCTGTTGGGCAAGCAAATTTGTGCCGGCAAACGATGAAAGACAAAGTAAAAGTAAAGAAATACGCAGTTGGCGCATAGCTGAAAGCTCCTTGTTGAGTAAAAAATTTTAATGCAGGTATTTGCATTATGAATATATGCGAAAGCACAAGCAAGCAAAAACAAAGGTAAGTTTCATTCAAACGGTAAAATTTCAAATTTCACACCTTTTTTAGATTCGGATTTAACACTCAAATTGTCTTTACGCGCAATTCGCCGTAAAATTCTGTATCTTTTAGTTTATGCAAAACAGAATCGAAGTTTTCAAACAAATGCTCGAAGTCGATCCGACAAATACAATGGTTTTGTTCGGTCTGGCGAATGAATATCAAAAATCGGAAGATTGGCAAAACGCAATCGAAACGCTCGAAGATTATCTGACCAAAGCCGATGACGAAGGCGCGGCTTACGGAATGCTGGCAAAGGCTTACGAGCGAATCGGTCAGCGCGAAGAAGCAAAAAAGATTTACGAAAAAGGCATCGAGGTGTCAAACGCGCACGGTCATCCGACGATGGCAAACGAATATCGTATGACGATTGATTTGGATTACGCCGAGTAGAATTTCAAAATCTAAAGTTTCAATCCGAAACTCGCCTGTAAATCAAATTTATAGATAAACTACGTCTCTCTGCTGGAAAATTTTACCTTCCAGCGTTTAAGATAGTCTATTCGTTTATCAAAAATTATTATTAAATTTAAGAAATTATCAAAATGGCAACAGCAACAAAAAAAGCCGGTAACACGGCGAAAACAAGCAAAAGCAATAATAAAAAAGAAACCCGGGGAACGTCGCAAACAAAAAAAACAAGCGCGTCGAAGGATAATGACGCCAAGGTTTTAATCAAGCCGGAAGGTTCAATCGGCGACGGCGAGCTAGACCACGACACGAGGCAGAAAACTGCGAAAGCCGTGGAACCGAACAAGCCGAAAAATGCCGTCAAACGGCAATCGGCGGCAGCAGTTGCGGCGCACAAGCAAGATTACGCAGGTTTGGACGCCGCAACTTTAATCGGTTTGTATCGCACGATGTATATGTCGCGGCGGATTGACGACAAGGAAATCCAACTCAAAGGTCAGAACAAAATCTTTTTTCAAATCTCCGGCGCCGGACACGAAGCGATGCTCGTCGGCGCAGGTTTGGCGATGAAGCCTGCCTACGATTGGTTTTTTCCGTATTACCGCGACCGCGCGCTTATGCTCCAGCTTGGAATGACGGCGCAGGAAATGTTGTATTCAGCAGTCGGCGCGGAAGCTGACCCGAACTCTCACGGGCGGCAAATGCCTTCGCACTGGGGACACAAAGATTTGAATGTTCCGTCGCAGTCTTCCTGTACAGGAACGCAGGCGCTTCACGCGGTCGGCGTGGCGGAAGCATCGTATCGGGCTTCGCTGGTCAAAGAATTACAGGATAAAATCGCCGGTTTCAAAGGCGATGAAGTCGTCTATATGTCCGTCGGCGACGGCACGACCAGCGAAGGCGAATGGTGGGAAGCATTAAATACAGCTTGCAACTTGAAACTTCCAGTGATTTTCGTCGTCGAAGACAACGGTTACGCCATCAGCGTTCCGGTCGAAGTCAGCACGGCGGGCGGCGATATATCCAAATTGGTCGCCGGTTTTCCAAATCTTTTTATTCAAAAATGCGACGGCACGAACGCGCTCGAATCTTACGAAACTTTTAAAAAAGCCGTTGAATTTTGCAGAGAAAGAAAGGGCGCGGCATTCGTTCACGCGAAAGTCATTCGTCCCTATTCACACTCGCTTTCCGACGACGAAAAATTGTATCGTCCCGAAGAAGAGCGCGAAGCCGATGCCGCGATTGACCCGATAAAAACTTTCGCCGAATTTTTGATGAACGAAGGCATCTCGTCATCGGAAGACTTGGAAAGTTTGCGAAAAATGGTTGACGCGGAAATAAACGAAGCCGCCGACATTGCCATTGCCACGCCGCAGCCCGCGCCGGAATCAGCTTTGAGAAACGTTTTTTCGCCCGACGTTGACCCGACATCAAAAGATTTCGACACCGAAGACGGCGCGGAATTGTCGGGAAATGCAGGAACGATGGTTGACCTTATCAATCGTTGTATGCACGAAGAAATGGAACGCGATGTGTCCATTGTCGTTTTCGGCGAAGATGTGGCTGACGTTTCGCGCGAAGAATATCTCGAAACCGTGAAAGGCAAAGGCGGCGTTTTCAAAGTTACGGCGAATTTGCAAAGAAAATTTGGCTCGGCGCGCGTTTTCAACTCGCCGCTTGCCGAAGCCAACATTGTCGGACGCGCTGTCGGAATGGCGATTCGCGGTTTAAAACCGGTCGTCGAGATTCAATTTTTTGATTATATTTTCCCCGCTTTTCACCAAATCCGCAACGAAGTCGCCGTTACGCGCTGGCGTTCGGACGGCGACACGAAATGCCCGATGGTAATGCGCGTTCCGGTCGGCGGTTATTTAAAAGGCGGCGCGGTTTATCACTCACAATCGGGAACGACTTTGTTCGCGCACACGCCCGGCTTGATGATTGTTTACCCGTCAAACGCGCTCGACGCCAACGGCTTGCTGCGAACATCGATTCGCTGCGACGACCCGGTTTTGTTTCTCGAACACAAACATCTTTACCGGCAGGTTTACAACAAATCACAATATCCGTCATCGGAATTTATGATTCCTTTTGGCAAAGCGAAAGTCGTCCGCGAAGGCACGGATGTTACAATCGTTACATACGGCGCGCTAGTTCAAAGAAGTTTTGAAGCGGCGAAACGTCTGGAAAAACAAGGCATTTCAGTCGAGCTTATAGATTTACGCACGCTCGTGCCATACGATTGGGAACGAATTGCCGAATCGGTGAAAAGGACGAATCGCGTTCTCGTTGCGCACGAAGATTCGGTTTCATTCGGCTACGGTGCGGAAATCGCGGCGCGAATCGCCGATGAACTGTTTGAATTTCTGGACGCACCCGTCAAAAGAGTCGGCGCAACCGACACGTTTGTCGCTTATGCGCCGCAGGTCGAAGATTTTATTCTGCCGCAGATTGATGATGTTGAGAAAGCGGTTGCCGAATTGATGAAATACTAAAGCAAAATTTAACCGCAGATGAACGCAGATCTGCGTTCATCTGCGGTTAAATTTTCATTTTATAAACTCCAACCGATAATCTTTCAGCAAAACCTTCCTTCACAAGCGCGTGATTAGCTTTTCCTGCTTCTTTGCGCGTCAAGCCGAGCGCTTTAGCGAATTCGCCGCGCGTCGTTGTGCCGCACATTTGCAGGAAGGCGCGGGCGAGTTCTTTGACGGCTTCGGCACGCACAACTTTTTTTGATAATTCTTTAGGGAAACGCGCTTCCGCCAATGTCCAGATGTATGTAAATCTCGGTTGATACAAAACTTCAAGCGGCACAACTTTCATTGCACGCTGTAGTTTGTCGAGAGCTTTGGTTATTCTGGGGCGACTTTTGATTTCGGTTTCGAGGCGCAAATCCGCCGTTCCCATTTCCCATTCCTTGCGCAGAACTTCCAGAATTTTATTGGCGCTGCCGGACAAAATTGTTTTTTCTCGATTCTTCGGAACGCCCCAAATCGCGTTGAAATATGGAATCAGGCGCGGCGCGACAAACATTGCGCGACCTTTGCAAAGTTTTGAGTAATAAACCTTCCCGCGCATCATCACTTCGTCCTTCAAGGTCCAGGCAAGGCTCATTTCATAATCTTTCTGCACATTTTTCGGCGAATAAGCGTCGCGTCTGCCGCAGACGGCGATATAAACGCTCGGCAAATTTGTTCGCGCATCCGTCAGCGCGAGACAAAACCCTAAATCTTCAACCATTGCTTCGACTTCCGGCGCGGTTTCAATTTTCAAAATCTCTTCGCGCCGCCATCTTTTATCGCGGAAACTTTCGATCTCTTCGGTTGAAATGATTATTTTGCTCAATTTATAATTTGATTCAAAGATTGATTAAACGAATTTGCTCCCGGCATTTATAAAAAACCGAGAGCAAATTCGTTTCTGCCAAAAGCAGAAGTTTCGACAAAATACCGGCTTATTTGTCCGAATATCTTACGCCGGAACTTTTCTAACTGTTTCTCTGCCCCAGTTACGATGCTGAGCGATGGCTTTGATAAAGTCGTTTGCGGCGCTTTTAGAGCCGTTTTCGCTTAAGATAACCGCTTTATCGTCTTCGGCTAATTTACGTGCAAAAGTTCCACTGACAAAATCGACGCCTTCGCCGGTCGCCGCGATTGCTTTGCAATGACGAAACGCTTCGTTGACAAAGTGATAAGCATCGGCTTCGCCTGCCAGCATTTCGATGCTTGCCGCACCTCCGGGAACATAAACGGCGTCGAATAAAACCGAAGCCGCCGTCAGAAAGCTGAAATCAGCCGTTACTTTTTTACCGTCGGCAGTGTTGATGCCACCGAGTTTGGGCGCTACTGTTTTTAGCATTGCGCCTTCGGCTTCGAGAGCTTTTTTCATTTGATTAAGCGCGTCGCCATCGAAACCGTCGGCAATCAGCGCGGCAATCTTGCGCGTTTTGATTGTGTCTTTAACAGTATTTTCCATACTCAACGGCTCGGATTTTTCAATCGAAGATTTTACTTTTACCGGCTGCACCGAAGCCGGGTCGGTATCTGCGCCGAACGAGCGATTCATCGGCTGTTCCGGGTGACGCGGAACGAGCAAGCCGAGTCCGGCTGCGACTTTATCGGCTAAACCGGCATCAACCTGTTTCAAAATACCGAGCATTCTTTCACGGATTGCGACGATTTCGACTTTTCCGAGTTCAAAGCGCAAAGCGTCAACGATATGTTTCTGCTCGGCTGGCGATTGGCTGTTGTAAAAAAGCGTCGCCTGGCTGAAATGGTCGTGGAAACTTTCGCTTCTGGCGCGGACTTTCCTCGCGTCAACGCGCTCTTCGTAAGTGTGAAAACCGCCGTCCTGCATCGCCGCTTGAAACGGACAGCCGCCGGCAATTGAATTCGGCTCGTAGCTGACTTTTCCCTGATTTATCGTTTGACGCATATGTCCGTCGCGCTGGTTGTTGTGAACCGGCGCAACCGAACGGTTAATCGGAATTTCGTGAAAATTCGGACTGCCCAGACGTTTCAACTGCGTATCTGTATAGGAAAAAAGTCGTCCCTGAAGCAGCGGGTCGTTCGTAAAATCAATACCGGAGACGACGTGACCGATATGAAAAGCGACTTGTTCGGTTTCGGCGAAAAAATTGTCCGGGTTGCGATTCAAAGTTAGTTTGCCGATTCTTTGCACCGGAACTAATTCTTCGGGAATAATTTTTGTCGAGTCGAGCAAATCAAATTCAAATTTGTGTTCGTCTTCTTCCGCAACCAATTGCACGCCGAGTTCGTATTCGGGAAAATCGCCGTTTTCAATCGCTTCCCACAAATCACGGCGATGAAAATCCGGGTCTTTGCCGGAGATTTTCTGCGCTTCATCCCACGCCACTGAATGGACGCCGAGCAGCGGTTTCCAGTGAAATTTTACAAAAGTCGCCGTTCCTTCCTCGTTGACAAAGCGGAAAGTGTGAACGCCGAAACCTTCCATCATTCGATACGAACGCGGAATCGCGCGGTCTGACATCAGCCACATAATCATATGCGCCGATTCGGGCATCAGGGAAATAAAATCCCAAAACGTGTCGTGCGCCGAAGCCGCCTGCGGAATCTGGTTGTGCGGTTCAGGTTTGACGGCGTGAACAAGGTCGGGAAACTTTATCGCGTCCTGAATAAAAAAGACGGGTATATTATTGCCGACCAGATCGAAATTCCCTTCGTCGGTATAAAATTTAACGGCAAAACCGCGCACGTCTCGCGCCAAATCAGTTGAACCACGCGAGCCTGCGACGGTCGAAAAACGCACGAAAACCGGCGTTTCCCGGCTCGGGTCCTGGAGAAATTTTGCTTTCGTATATTTCGTCATCGAATCATAAACCTGAAAAACGCCGTGCGCGCCTGCGCCGCGAGCGTGAACGATTCGTTCGGGAATGCGCTCGTGATCAAAATGCGTGATTTTTTCCCGAAGGATGAAATCTTCCAAAAGCGTTGCCCCGCGCTCGCCTGCTTTTAAAGAATTTTGATTGTCGTTGATTCGCAATCCCTGATTGGTCGTCAAGAATTCATCCGTTCCGTTTTCGCGGTTGAATTCTAAATCAAGCGATTTTTTATTGTCGCCGTTGTTATGCTTTATTTCATTTGATTTGTTACCTTTAATTGCTTTTGATTTATTATTTTTAATTGCTTTTTTTGATGTTGTTTTACTAGCCATATTTCTCCTTGTCGATGCTTTCCTTGAGTTTAAAATATGATTTACGCATCGGTCTTTCGACGAAAAACGCTCGGTTTCAAAAACCCGGAATTGTAGGTTTTGCGGCTTTAAAGTATCACAAAAGACACCCGCAAAGCGAAAACGGCTTGCAAACTTTTTATTTTTGTTCGCATCTAGTATTTAGTCTTAACAGAGAAAAAATAGAGAAGGAAAAAATGATGAAAAAAGTTCGGAAATTATTGATATTATCTATCTTGTGTATTTTGGCAACCGGTGTTTTTGCTCAAAATTCCAACATCGTCAAAAAGGATTTAAGCCAAGCTGAAATCGACCGCATCATCAAAACATTTACCTCGAAAGAAACTGAGTTTCGCAGCGCGCTCACCAATTATGTTTTCAACCGCAGCGCGACCCTTCAGACAATCGGAATGGGCGGTCAAGTTACGGGAAATTACCGCCGCGACTCGTTTATGAGTTTGACGGGCGACGGCAGCCGTTTTGAGAAGATACTGTTTTTTCCGATGCCGACAATGACGGAAATCACTGTTACGCCGCAGGATTTGGAAGATTTGGGCGGCATAAATCCTTTCGCTTTAGAGCCAACCGCCGTTTCGCAATATAACTTTAACTATGTCGGCAAGGAGAAAATTGACGACTTAAATTTGTATGTCTTCGACGTTACGCCGAAGGTTATACCGAATCCAAAAAAATCCAAATTACGTCTTTTCAGCGGCAGAGTTTGGGTTGACGATGCGGATTTGCAGATTGTCAAATCAAAAGGCAAAGCCGTTCCCGAAGACAAAAACAATAAATATCCGGTGGTGGAAACGTGGCGCGAAAATATCGACGGGAAATATTGGTTTCCGGCATATATCAGTTCGGACGACGAGCTTGTTTTCGACAGCGGACTAGCCGTCAAACTCAGAATGCGCGTCAAGTATACCGATTACCGGCAAGGAAAATCGGAGGTCAGAGTTTTGGATGATGATGAGCCTATCAATGAAGATACGCCGCCGCCGACAGCAAAACCGGTCGTAAAACCCGCGGCAAAACCGACGCCGAGTCCGACACCGAAAAAACCGTAAAATAGTGCAAAACGGAAAACCGAAAGTGGAACATTGAGAATTTACTTTCTCAATGTTCCACTTTCTTGTTTTATTTTCCGGTGTTTATAATTTTCCGTTTTCAATTTTGCCAAACCTTTTGTGATAGAATTTTCCGGTAAGAAACATCAATTTTTCATTAATAATTCAACTTGAGGTTTGTCCGCAATGCTACGACACTTTCTCGGTCGGAGATTTTTTCCGGCATTATTTTTTTTAATTTGGCTGGCTTGTTTTGTTTTTCAAACGCCGGCGCAAATTGTTCCGAGTCCGCAGACGGTTTTAGGTTTTCACCCGACCGACGATAAAACAATTGCCGATTGGCGGCAAATTACCGGCTATTTTCAAAAACTCGATGCGGCAAGCGACCGTGTGAGCGTCAAAGAAATCGGCAAAACGACGCTCGGAAAACCTTTGATTGTGGCGTTTATCAGCGCGCCGGAAAACATAAAAAATCTTGAGAAATATAAACAGATAAATCAGAAACTTGCCGACCCGCGCACGATTAAAAATGCGGGCGAACTCGAAAATTTAATCAAACAAGGCAAGACGATTGTTTCAATCTCCTGCTCGATTCACTCGACGGAAATCGTCGCCTCGCAGATGTCTCTGAATCTTGCTTATGAATTTGCGACGGCAAAAGACGCACACACACTCGAGGTATTAAACAATACGATTCTGCTGCTGATTCCTTCGCCGAATCCCGACGGAATTGATATTGTGGCGAATTGGTATCGAAAGAATTCTGGAACGAAGTTTGAAGGCGCTTCGCCGCCGGAACTTTATCATCATTACGCCGGACACGACAATAACCGCGATTGGTTTATGTTGAATCTACGCGAAACGCAGGCGATCACTCGATTTTTCTGGCAGGAATGGTTTCCCGAAATCGTCTATGACGTGCATCAGCAAGGACAAACAGGTTCGCGCTTTATAATTCCGCCGTTTTTCGACCCGCCGAATCCGCGCGTCGCGCCTTTGATTTTGCGCGAAGTCGGACTCGTCGGCTACAAAATGGCGGCTGATTTACAGGCGAAAAACATTTCCGGCGTGGCGACAAATTCGACTTACGATACTTGGTGGCATGGCGGTTTTCGCTCTGCGCCGTATTTTCACAACTCAATCGGTATTTTGTCGGAAGCGGCAAGCGCGGATTTGATGTCGCCGATTACAATCTCAATCGAAGATTTACGAAAAAGTCGCGGCGTTCGCGGGCTTGTTTCGCCTTTGGAGACCGCCACGAATTTTCCCGACGCCTGGCGCGGTGGCGTTTGGCGACCGACAGATATTGCCGACATCGAAATGACTGCTTCGCGCGCTCTGCTGGAAATGGCGTCGAAGTTTCGCCAGCGTTATCTGCGGAATTTTTACGAACTCGGCAAAGCGAATTTGCAGACGAAAGCCAATGAACCAAAGGCTTTTGTCGTTTACCCAAACCAGTCTAACGCCGAGACGGTTTCTCGTTTTCTGGAAATTCTCCTCGCGCAGGGAATGGAAATTTATCAACTGAAGAGCGAGGCGGAAATGTCGTTTAATGAAAAAAACCGAAACGATTTTCGCAAAATATCTGGCGGAAGTTTTGTTGTTTTTACCAATCAGCCGCAGAAAAATAATGTTTTGAGTTTGTTTGAACGACAGGTTTACCCGTCGCGTCTGAATGAAAAAGGCGAGGCGGAAGTTCCCTACGATGTCGTCGGTTGGACGCTGCCTCTGCAAATGGGCGTCGAAACCGCAACTGCCTGGGAAATAAAAGATTTGAACGAATCTCAAAATGCTTTTCAAAAAGTTGCGAACATCAATCAGGCACGGCGAGTTTTAAATCTCGCGCCGAATAAAGAAGCGTTTGCAAAGTTTCCTAATCCGCTCAAATCAAGCGCGAAAATCGGGCTTTATAAAGGTTTTACCGCTTCGATGGACGAAGGCTGGACGCGGCTGGTTTTAGACAATTTTCAAGTTCCTTACCGCTCGATTTCAAACGACGATTTCCGCAGTAACAACTTAAATTTCGATACAATAATTTTGCCGTCGCAGAGCGAGCGCGATATTATCGAAGGCGATAGAAAGGGAAATTATCCTGAACCGTTTACTGGCGGCATTACGGAAAAAGGCGTTGAGAATTTGCGGAAATTTGTCGAATCGGGCGGAACTTTAATCTGTTTTGACGCTTCTTGTGAACTGGTAATAAAACGTTTCAATTTGCCCGTGAAAAACGTTTTAAGCAATCTTAAACGCAACGAATTTTACAATCCGGGTTCGATTGTGCGATTAGAAGTCGATACAAAAAATCCGTTGGCGAAGAATTTGAAGAAAGAAACAGCCGCATATTTTATCAACAGTTCGGCGTATGAAATCAGCGATAAATTAAAAGTTCAATCAATTGTCGAATACGCCGACAAAGATACGTTGTTGTCCGGTTATATGTTGGGCGAAAAGTATTTAAACGGTAAAACGGCTTTAGCAAAAGCCGATTACGGGCGCGGGCGAATTGTGCTTTTCGGGTTTCGTCCGCAGCATCGCGGGCAAACTTTCGGAACGTTTCCATTTATTTTCAATGCGCTGGAAAAATGAACAGGATTAGTTGATAGGTGTTGGATTTTAGATAAGACCAAAACCTAAGACCTAACAACCTAACACCTATTTTTATGAAAGCAGAAACTCAAACAGTCAAAAACAATCTCGGCTTGGTCTGCATTACGACAACTGACGCGGTGCGCTACAAAACCGTTACGCGCAAAACTCTACTTGCGCTCGATGTGGCGGCGCAAGTTGAAAAATTACGCGCGCTTTATGAGGAAAATATCAATCGTATTAACTCGGCGATTGATTTTTGCAAAGCCAACAATATCAATCTTTACCGTCTAACGTCGGGACTTTTTCCGTTTTCGGACGAGAAGATTGGAATGGATGTTTTGGAAGAATTTACCGAACAGCTTTCTGAAACGGGAAAAAAAGCAAACGAAAATAATTTGCGAATCGTGATGCACCCCGACCAATTCGTCGTTTTGAGTTCGGATTCGGAAAATGTTATCGAAAATAGTGTGAAAATCTTAAGAATGCACGCGAAAACTCTTGATTTATTGCAGCAGCCGCGTTCCGAGTGGGCGACGATGAACATTCACGGCGGCAAAGGCGACCGCACAGATAAATTGGTTAATTCGGTTGAGAAACTGCCTGAAGAAATTCGCACGCGCATCGCGTTTGAAAACGACGAGTATTCATATTCGTCGGCGCAGATTTTGGAAGTTTGCCGCCGCACGCGCGTTCCAATGGTTTTCGACGCCCATCATCACGTCTGCCGCGAAAAGCTCGGCAGCTACAATCATCCGTCGGTTGTCGATACTTTCTGGGCAGCGCGCGAAACTTGGGCGACGCCCGAAAATCAAATGGTTCATATCTCAAACGGACGCGAGCATTTCCAAGACCGCGCGCATCACGATTTGATTTTCGATATGCCGGAGGTTTTCCGCTATGCTTCGTGGATTGAAATCGAAGCCAAACACAAAGAAATCGCCATCACAAAATTGCAAAACGAATGGCTCAAAGAAGTGAAAAACTAAAAGTGAAATTTTTTATTGGCTATAACTTTTCTCTCTTGTCCATTTTTCACTTTTAGTTTTTCACTTTCCTTTTTCCGCCGCCGAAGTTTTATAATAAAATTTATGTTTTACCGTTTCTTATTTTCCGCACTCGCCATTTTTTCACTTCTTTTTTCTTCGTTTCAAACAATTTTTGCGTTTGATATTGTTCACGATTCGCCAAAGTTTGAACTGCCGGACAAACCTTTGTTTTATAATCAACTTGAACGCGAGCCGGTTGTTCGCATCGGGTTAATGACGAGCGCAAGTTCGGTGGCAATTACGACGACCGATGCATCGCTGGTGGCAACAAGTCCCGATGAGCCGCAAAAGTTTCTTGAAACAGCGAAAGTAACCGTTACGGCGCGGGCATATCGTCCGCCGGAAATAGATATTTACAAATTTGAAATTCCAAACATCGCAACACAAGCTGAGGCTGAGCAAACCTTAAGAGATTTCAAAGAAGCGATGGTCGGCGAACAAGCAGCGGCGACCATTGCGCTTGACGCGAAAACTAATACGTGGCGTGTTTCGATTGGCGATACGAAAGACACAATCGAAGAAGCCAACGATTATAAAGCCTTTTTGAATGAAAAGGGTTTTGAAGAAGCGCAAATCGTAACCCAAAAAATCAAACAACCGTCGAGCGATGCGTTTGCGCTTTCCAGACAGTTAAAAGCGGGCGGAAAATCAGAAGTCAGAAGCATTATCAAACCGCAAGCGGGCGACGCAAAATCAAATCCGAATCTTGTCAAAACAATCGGTTCATCGCAGCCGACAATCAGCGCTGCAAATCCGACACTCGACTCGAATTTGCGCGAGGTTATCGTTTCAGGCACAAATCCGACGGCACGATTTACGTCGCTAAAATCGGTCGCCTTCGGTTCTGTAAACGAACGAGTTGTTCCGGTTCGCGTCAACGGCAAAGCGTATCGCGGGCGCATAGAAGTTTTCGTCAACGCGCGCGGAAATCTGACGATTGTCAACGCCGTGTCTTTGGAAGATTATCTTTTGGGCGTCGTGCCGAACGAACTTTCACTGCCAGCGCTCGAAGCACAAAAAGCGCAGGCAATCGCCGCCAGAACTTACGCCGTCGCAAATATCAATCAATTCGGCTCGAAAGGTTTCGATTTGCTGCCGACCGTGCGCTCGCAAGTTTACAGAGGTTTCGCGTCGGAAACAAAAATGGGAACGCAAGCCGTTACGGAGACGCGCGGCGTTGTCGCAACTTATAACGGTAAACCGATAACTGCCTATTACACTTCAACTTGCGGCGGCAGAACAGAAAACTCGGAAAACGTTTTTGACCATAAAGAGCCGTATTTGCGCGGCGTCGAATGCTCGCTCGAAGGCAGACAGCAATTTGAGCCGTTTCTTGTAAAAACCGTGCGCTTGCCCGCCAAATTGCGCGACGAACAAAATCTCGAATTAGTTCGTCTGATGTCGCTGCTCGCCGTCAATGGTTTTCAATTGAGTTCGCCGCAACTGACTGACGATTTCTTCGACGACGCGCCGACGCAGAGCGAGATGTCAAACTGGCTCAATCAAATCGCCGGAAGACTTGGCAAAACTTTTCCGAATGTAAATAAGGAAACAGCAAAACCGCTTGAACTGGCGCGCGTTTTGGCGCAGATGCTTTACGGCGACGCCTCTTACGCCGACACGCTTTTGTCAGAAGCCGACGTGAATTATCAATTAGCGTTTGACGACGCGGCTGAAATCCCAAAAGAACGTCGCGCCGATGTCGCAATTCTTTTGCGCGACGGATTTTTTGCGATTTACCCGGATTTGACTCTAAAGCCGAACAAACCTTTTTCACGCGCTAAAATGCTGCGCGTCATCGAGCAAATTTACAAACTCAAAAAGTTTATGCCCGCGCTGCAAAGCGGCACAACGCAAGCCGCCGAAAACGGAAAACTCCTCGTCAAAAGCGGCAAAACCAACCGCCAACTCTTCGTGCGACCGGACGTTTTCCTGTTCCGCGAATTCGGCGGCGCGTTTTACCAGGTCAAGGAAACCGCTCTCGTCGGCGGCGAAACCGTCAATTTCCAAACCGACGCTTCCGGCAGCGTAATGTATCTCGAAGTCGAACCGACAACGGGGACGGCAACCGCCGAAAAAATGTCGCCGTTCACGATTTGGAACGTCAATCTTTCGCCATCAGTCGTCCAGTCGCGTCTTGTGCGCTACGTT
>MWVX01000380.1_pt1 | contig 13596 bp, 8 predicted proteins | sample 1047311 | NCBI WGS metagenome assembly MWVX01 (sample SAMN06349984, study PRJNA376086) | soil metagenome | isolation source: MtG-4 sample Antarctic (ecotone) soil | place: Antarctica | collected 2015-01-13 | reverse complement strand
TGAAATTTTCAAAATTGTTGCTTGCTGTTTTGGTAAAAATTAAAAGAAAGCAATAATAAGTTATCAATAATCGAGTGTCAATTTATCCGAACTTTTTACTTTTTACTTTTTACTTTTTACTTTTTACTTAAAAAGTCCTTCCGACGGTAAAGCGGAAACCACTTCTTTTGCCGGGCAAAAACAGACCCGGAACTTCGTCGGTAATTCCGATTTTTGCGTTCGGATTGTAAAAATAAATCAAGCGAAACGGCACATTGACCACCGGGACTTGAACACGCAATTCAAAACCGATACTGGCGCGAAAATCGGTAATTTTGTCGAAGGCACTATCTTCAACTCTTAGAAGATTATTTTGCTGTGCCTCACCGCGCAGAAACAATTGCTGAACGCCTTGCGGCAGACTTGTCGGGCAGCCAAACCGATTTCCGCGACAATAATTTATCAAAAACTCGCTGGTCGTTAAAATATGGTCGTTAAATAATAACAGACTGCCGAAACTGGGTTCGAGTTCGGGATTGTTTCGCAACGCAAGCGCGGTTAATGTGCCGGCACCGACAAGTCTATCGTCCTCCAAAAAAGTGCTGTTGATGGTTTGATTGCCGGTTTTTCGTAAATTGAAAACCGAACCGACATCGGCAAACGCGGCGAAAGCGACGGGTCCGAAGATTGGAATACGATATTCAAAATTTCCGAGAAGCTGCGTATCGCCGCCGATAAACTGAAAGTTTCTGGAAACCTGCGCGACATTTGCGCCGCTTACGCCGGTGAAAATACCGAGTTGGTTTAGTTCGGTAACAAAGTTGCCGTCTAAGCCGGTAACCGGTGTCGGAGTTCCGGCGATATTGGTGGCAAGAGTTACATTTCGGCTGGTAACGAAACCGTCAAACGGGGCAATCGGACCAACTGACCGTGTATTGTAACCGCGAATGTCAAATTCGCTTCCCAAAAAATATCGTTCAAAAGTCGGGACTCCACCGATAAATGAGAGCGAATTGGCATTTCTGATAGATTCGCTGGTCGAATAACTTCCGATTGTTCCGGCTTGCAGACGAAAGCCGAAAACTTCCGCGTTGTTCGATCTTTTGCGCCGCACCGGAATAAACTGCGTATAAGTAATGTTCGGCTGATAAGTTCTGACATCGCCGCCCAAACCCGCCAACGCAAACGAAGCGGTAAGTTGTTTGCCGCTCAAAGTGTCAATACCGTTTGCCGAAGGTCGGCGCGAATCAAAAACGAAGGTCGGCGTAATTCGGCTGGTAATGATATTGGGTTGGGCGAAAAGAACCGGAATTACTAGATTTGGGTCGCCTGATTGATTGACAGCCGGATCTGCGATAGATGTTGCGGAAAATTGATATGTCAACCCGACGCGCGAAAGTCTGGAAAAGGCGCGTTTCGGCAAAAATTCCGAAAGCGGCGCGGTGGCAAACAGAGACACGCCGTAAGTGGTTTGCGTAAAAAGATTGTCTTGGTCGGTGGTCAGCGCGCCCAACGGGTTTATCGCGTCGAAAATCAGGTCTTGGTTTTGTGAAAGAAATGTTCCTTGACCAAAAAATCTGGCACGACTGGCGAACAGCGAAAAGCCGACGGAAATTGGGCGGTCGCGGAAATATGGCTCTTGAAACGAAAACTGAAAAGCCTGCTGCCGATTTCCCGCGCTAAACTGAAACGACAGAACTTCGCCGCGCCCTAAAAGATTGTTGGTCGAATATTCCAAACCGAACGATGAACCGCCGATGCCGGAAATTCCGCCGTTGAGAGAAATTTGCTGTCTGCCTTTTTCTCTGACTTTGACAATTAAATCAACATCACCTTGGTCTTCATCGGTGCGGATTTCAACGTCTTGGTCTTTGTCAATCGGGTCAAAATACTGTGTTTGATTAAGTCGCAAAATAGAAAATTCGAGGGATTGTTGATTATAAATATCGCCTTCATTTATCAGGACTTCGCGCCGCAAAACACGGTCGCGGGTAAATGTGTTGCCGGTAAATTCGAGACGGCGGAGGCGAAACTGTCTGCCTTCGTCAATCGTAATTGTAATATCAACGATGCCTTCATTCGGATTGGTCGGATTATCTTTAAATAACGGGTCAAATTCGGCATCGTAAAGCACAAATCCTTGTGAACCGTAGGCTTTTTTCAAATCTTCGTTGACCGCGTCAATAACTCGTTTTCCGTTGGCAATTTCGCCTTTTTGCAAACCGAGACCGGCTAAAATCTGCTGTTCGGAAAAGATGGAATTCCCTTCGACTTTTAATTCACCGACGCGATAGAGTTTTCCTTCCGTAATGGGAATGATAATTTTTAAGGTGTCGTCTTTTGAAGTTAGAAGCGGAAGCGGAAAGTTGCTCAAAAGCGGAACACCGGTTCGTTTATAACCAAGTCCGACAACTTGCGGTTCACCGATTCGCGCTTGGAAATAGCCCTTCGAGAACATATAAGACCGCACATTTTTTTGTAAATCGAATTGCAGTTTTCTGAGGTCGAGAATGTCCGCACCTTTAAAGCGCGAGATAAGACCAGTTTCTTTGACAAGTTGGAGTTGGTTGCGAAGTTCGCCGTCCGAGAAAACCTCGTTGCCTTCAAATTCGATTTCAACAATGCGCGAACGATTGCCTTGGTCAACCTTAAAAGTTATTGCCGTCGAAGTCGCTGAAACTTCTTCTTCTTCAACTGTAATGGTTGCATTCGGATAACCTTTCGAGGCAAGCAGTTCACGGATAACGCGCTTTGCGCTGTTTGCCTTGACCGGGTCATAAACCGATTCTTTGGAAATGCCGACGCGCTGTTCACGAAACGCTTTCAATACATCGGATTCGGGAACGGCTCCTAAGCCGACAAACTGCAAATCACGAATAATCGGCAATTCTTTAACTTCAAAAATAACATTCACGCCGCCTCGCACACCCGGTTCGGTCAGAACGCGGGTCGCAACTTTGTCAAAAAAATTGAGCGAAAGCAGTTCTCTCAAATCGCGTTCGAGTTGTTCTTGACTAAAAACATCTCCCGCGCGGGTTTTGATATAATAAAGCAAATCTTCATCGCGCAGACGGCGATTGCCTTGAATATCAACCGATTCGACAAGCTGTTGCTGCGCTAAATTTGCAGCTTTCGGATTTTCATCAAAATTGGCGGAGATTGGTTCTGACGAAAATATAAAACTCAATAAAACAAGCCCGAAAGCAAAAGCGCGGAGAATGTGCATAAAACCGTTTCCTTATAATTACAAGTTTTTTGGCTTTTTAAGCAAGCCGAATAAAAATTTTTGCTCTTAGAAATTCAAAATAAAAATAATAACCTTAAACTGTCGTTTGAACAAAAGCGAGCTTTTTCGTGTCTTGGAAATACGCGAACTTTGATTCATTGAACTAATTCTTGGTTGCCTTTCGGCGTAACTTGCCAACAAACTTACGAATTATACAGTTAAAAAGGCAAAAGTAAAAAGGCAAAAGTAAAAAGTAGAAAGGCAAAAGTGAAGAATCGCTTCCTAACTTTTGCCTTTCTACTTTTTACTTTTGCCTTTGAAAACTTTATCTGCCGACTTGCAGACGAACAAAAGCAACTACGGCTTGTCCAGCGACGGTTTTAACCTGATAGATTGATTGCGGAAGCGGTTCTTCGCGGGTTAGTTGGCGGGTTTGGTCACCGCACGGTTTTTCGGGAGATTTTTCGCGGATAAGTTCGCGGCGGGTTGTCGCGCCGCAAGCGGCATTGGCTTCTTCTTTTGTATAGGTTTTATCTTGCTCGTCGTTGCGCGAAAACAGTTTCACTTCGGAGTTTTCCTCCAAATCGCTCAACTCATCAAGATTTTTGATATAACCCTCATCGTCAATTTTCAAATTTACAAGCGGTTTTGGCGAGATAATGACGGTCAACAATTCTCCCGTATAATTTGCGCCTTTCGGGTCTATTAAAAAATACGGCAAATCGTCCCTCTGGTCGGGAATATCAACCAGAAGTCCGGGCTGAACGTAATTGTCTTCGTCGGCGGGATCGGGAAAAATCAGCGCGGGCGGACCGAAACGCCCGTCCGAATAAATTTCGCTGTCAATGACATACAGATAACCGACAACGGAAGATTCGATAGCCAGACGCACACGGTCGCCTTTTTGAAAAATCGTTTCCGCGCCGACTCTTTCGGGAATCCACATTTGCAGCGAACCGTCCGCCATCTGAACGGGAAGTTTCGGACCTAATTCAGTCCGAACCGGTTTTCGCATCCGCCACATCGTTACGCCGACTTCAGCAGTTTTCGTCAGTTGCGAAAGGGAAGTATCTTTGGGCTTTTTGGTAGGTTTGCGGCGCACGACGCTTTTTTCCTGTTTGACAAATTTATATTGAGCGCGGCGTATTTTTGGTTTCGGCGGAGTTTTTTGTTTAGCTGATGTTTTGTTATTTTGCTTGCCGCTTGCCGCCGGACGCTGTTTGGCAAAATCGTCGGATGTGATAGAGCGCGTTTTGGAGTCGTCATCTTTCTGCGCCCAAACCGCTTCTCCGCCAAAAAGCAATAAACACGCGGTCAAAAGTAAAAAGCATTGCGATAATTTTCTATTTCTCATATTTCGTTTGTAATCGCTGAAAATGTTATTGCTGAAAGCGTATTCGCTGGGAGCGCATTGCTGGGAGCGCACGCATCCCTGCGTGCTGAGCGCGTAGCGCGAATAAATACGTTATTATAAAGTTGCGCCGGAGTAACGCATTTTACGCCGCTTTCAGCGACGTAGCACGCAGGGATGCGTGCGCTCCCAGCGATGTCGCTCCCAGCAATTCATTTTTCGCTATTCTTCAAAAACCAAGCACTACCGAATTGCCAATCGCTTGCTCTTTCGCACAAACGCGCTTTTACCGGATTGTTTTCGATATAGGCAATCGTCTTTTCAAAATGCCCGAAATCACGAATGTATCGGTCAAAAACTTCCTTTTGCCAAAACTCGCCGCTTCGATTCAAAAGTTTATTGATTTTGTTGGCGGTAAAAGATTTTATCGAATGTTCAATCGCTCCGAGTTTTTCAAACGGCTTTAAAAGCGCGTGGACGTGATTCGGCATTATCGTCCACGCAGTTAATTTATACTTCGCGCCGTCGTGAAAAAGCAAAGCGTCCTGCACGAGGTTGGCAATTTCGGGATTTTTCAGATAGCATTTGCCATAACCGCAATCGAGATATTTTTCGATTCGCTCACGCAAAACGATTTCCCGTTCAACCGACGAACATTGCTCCAACTCCGTTTTCCACTTCTCCAAAACCGTCTGCGGCAAAGAATCACCCAACCGAAAGGTCAGAAACTGCAGCTTCGTGCCGCCGTCAAAATGCGGCAAATAACCCCGACTATACCAACCTCTCGGTTTTGATTCTTTTTTTAACATAATCTCAAACCCGCACTTTCATTGAAAGCGACTTCGCTGAAAACGCTCTTCGCTGAGAAATAAAAATGTCTTCGTTGGAAAACGCCTTTGCTGGGAGCGCACGCATCTCCAGCGTGCTACGTCGCTAAATGCTCTTTGAAAAATAAATCCGACAATAAAATAAAAATCGCTTCGCCGGGAGCGCACGTATCCCTGCGTGCTGGACGCGGAGCGTTCAAAAGTGTTTGAGTAAAATTAGGTTGATTTAACGGCGGAGGCTTTTACGCCGCTTTCAAGCGACGCAGCACGCAGGGATGTATGCGCTCCCAGCCAAAAGGCTTCTTTTATTGTCGGATTTATTTATCAAAGAACATAAAGCGGCGTAAAAAGTGCTGCACTACAAAACAATTCGATGAACGCAATTTTTTCGCGCTTTGCGCTCCCGGCGATAACACAACCTTTTTACCTTTAATTCTTTTTTGATGACAAAAGCAAATGCCGACTTTGCCATAATCCTACCATTTTCTAAAAAAATTTGCGTCGTTGGGAGCGCACGCATCCTTGCGTGCTACGTCGCTTGAAAAGCGGCGTAAAAAGCGTTGCACTACAAAACAATTCGATGAGTGCAATTTTTTCGCGCTCTGCGCTCAGCACGCAGGGATGCGTGCGCTCCCGGCGATAACGTCTTTTCTTTTCCCCACAAATCGCCAATATCACGGAAACTTTACCGATACTTCCGTAAATTATTTTTGATTGTTTTCTTCTTTTTAACGCTTTCCTTTTTCTCGAAAATCCGACCTTATGAAAGACGCTTTTTCGGCTTCGCTGCGAAAGCGTCTTTCATAAAGTCTATCGAAAATTTTTTACAAAGCATAAAAGGGTAAAAGAGCTAAAGCGTTACTGCCTGACCACGCGAAAACCGAGAATGCTGCCGCGCGTCGGCGGCGTAAAGTAGCTGCGACCCGCCGAGCGGAGATTTACCGCATCGTTACCCCAACTACCGCCGCGAAACACCCGATACGAGCCGCTTGTCGCTCCCGTCGGATTTATACTTGGACTGCTTGCATAATAGCTGTCTGAATACCAATCCTGCACCCATTCCCACACATTCCCGTGCATATCATACAATCCCCAAGCGTTCGCCTGCTTCGTCCCGACTTCGTGCGTTTTACTTCCTGAATTTGCACTATACCACGTCATCGAATCCAAATTCCCCGCATAATCGCCCGTCGTTCTCGCCCGTGCCGTATATTCCCACTCCGCTTCACTCGGCAGCCGATACTTAAACCCGTCGTTCTGCGCGTTCAACTTCGCTATAAAACTTTGCGCGTCGTCCCAAGAAATAGTTTCCACCGGACAGTTTGCACAATTCTTGAAATTTGACGGATTATTTCCCATCACCGCTTCCCATTGCGTCTGCGTTGCTTCCGTCGTCTGCATATAAAAGCCTTGACTGATGGTTACTTTATGCACAGGCTTTTCGTCGTCGCTTCCATTAGTCGAACCCATCTGAAAACTGCCTTCGGGAATATACACAAAACTCATCTCTACTCCGTTCGGCAAAGTTGATTTGCTGATTGCGCCTACGTTTTTTGTGGCTGAGGTCGTATTTGTTGTATTGGTTGTCGTCGGTTTTGTCTCGTCCAATGTTGTTAATCGTTCAAGTTTTATAGGAACTGGAATAATTGCATTTATTCTAGTTGCAAATAGCTCCTGACTTTCTGAAAATGTTTTGTATCCTTGAAGTGAGATTCTAATTAGATATATGCCGGGTGATAAGGCAGTAGAAAAAATTGTTCCTTCTGAGTCGGTTCTCACTGCCGTTTGAGAGTTTTTATGTTGATTTATGAATTGGACAACTGCCCCACTAATCGCAAATCCTGATTGGCTATCAACAACTTTTCCCGTAAAACTGCCTTTTGTCTTATCAGTCTTTGATTTTTGAGAATTATTATTGCTCGCATTAGTTGTCGGCGCGTCTAATTGCCGCAGTTTGATGCGGGCAAGCGGCGCGTTTGCTCCCGTTTGAAATTCGTTCAGATACGCCTGAATCTTTGCCTTGACTTTTGAATCCTTGACCAAATCCCAAACCGCTTGTTCGAGTTTGATTCGCGCATTCGCCGCATTTGCGCCGTCGGAAAATTCCTTCAGAAAATCACGAAAATCCTGCGCGTCCGTGCTGTTTTTGATATAACTCCACGCCTCGCGCTCAACCGTTGCTCTGTCTTTTTCGGTCAGCGTTTCGTCTTTTATCGGTTCGGCTGTCGTCGGCGATGCCGTCCTAATTTTGGTTTTGGCAAAATAAAAATCGGACAACGAATTGCCTTCTTTCCACGGCAATTGCTGTTTGTTCGATTTCTGCCAAACATCCGCCGACAACGCTTTCACCATTTGGTCATATTCGACATTCGGCTTTTTTATTTGCTTCAACAGCGATTCGGTAAAAAGTCCGTTGCGCCCCGCGCCGTCCGATGCGACTTTGCCCGGTTCGGTGGCATACAAAACGAGCGTTCCCGTCGGCGGCGCGATTTTCGCCAGCCCGTCGGCGTTTGCATTATCCCGAAACGTCCGCCACGAACGCGCAAACGGATTGTTGCGGCAAGCGTCCAAGATAACGATATTGAGCGTGTTGCCCGCCGTCGCCATTTTTCGCAAAACCAGATTGACCGGAACTGCCGAATACGAAACCTCGTCTTCTTCGGGAATATCGGCATCTACGGGAACAAGATAATTTTCACCGCCGACCTGTATGCCGTGTCCGGCATAATAAAAAAGCCCGACTCCGCCGTTTGCCAATTTGTTGCCGAAATCACGAATGAGATTTTCCATCCCGCGTTTGTCGAGATTGACGCCCGACAAAACCTCAAATCCCAAAGTTTTGAGCGATGCCGTCATATCAGCCGCATCGTTCGACGGATTCGGCAACGGTTTCGCCTTTGTATATGCACCGTTGCCGATGATGAGCGCAATGCGCTTTTCGATTTGAGCGTTCGGTTTTTCGCGTTCGAGTTTGCGGTCGGTTTGCGCCGTGAGCGGCAAGACACTTAGCAAAATCGAAAATATCAGCGTTAATACGCAAAATTTGTTTTTCATATCTTTTAACCTCAAAAATTTGGCTATATTTGACTGGAGCGCAAGCGGCTCGCTTGCCCGTTCGAGGCTTTGCAAGAACGGAACGCCTTTCCATTACTTAAAAGTTTTAGGTAACCGAGGTGCGTGTCCGTTCTTGCTTCGCTCGAACGACGGCAAGCGAGCCGCTTGCGCTCCAGTCATTACCGATGCTCCAATTCTATCCGATACACAACTGTTTCGCCTTTGCCTTTGACAACGGTTTGCTGATTTGCGCTGTCTTTGCTTGCTTCGGACTTTTCTTTCGAGTATTTTTGCAGAAAATCGCTCAATTGTCGAGTATTTTTTTCGTCCTTGACCGCGCCGTTTGCGTCGAATGCCGATTGTCGCGCCGCTTCCAAATAGTCCGTTTTATCTTTCGTCCAAATCAGCCAGACGATTTCCGTGCCGCGTGTGCCGCCGAAGGTGTTGAAGTTTGTTCCAACCTCTTTATTTGCCGCAACCGTCGCCAAACCGTTATTGATTTTTGGAGTCGGAAAGAGAATGTTGTAGACAATTTTGCCGCTTGCGTCTTTGTCTTCGTTGAAAAGATAGATAAAACCTGTCGCATCGCTTTTTATATTCAACTTAAATTTGTAGCCGTTTTCAAAAACTTCTTGTCCCGAAGATTTGAAAGGTTCTTCAAACGGTTTGCCGTCGCGCATTTTTTGCACGTCGAGAAAATAGATCAGTTCGCGTTGAAAAAATGCGTCAGATGTTTCTTCAATAATTGGCGCAGTGTTGGAATTTTCCGACGGCTGCAAACTTTTCCAATAAACAAAGCCGAGCAAACTTGCAATTGCCGTCAGGACGAGAAATCCGAATGCCAGATAAATCGGCATTTTGCTTTTTCGTTTCGCTGCGACCGTAACATCGGACATTTTGAACTCGCTGAAATTCGGAAGAGGCTCAGTCAGCGCAGGCGGATTTGGATGAGTGTTAATTGGTAGGGAAATTTCTTTTTGCCGCAGCGCATTTGCCAAATCCTTGCCGAATTTTCGCGCCTCCGTCGGTCTTTCAGACGGTTCAAAAGCGAGTGCCTGCAAAATAAGATTTTCGGCTTCGGCGGGAATATCGGCGCGAAGTTGGCGCGGTTTCGTTTGAACTCCGTCTTTCTGCAGCTGAAACATCTCGATAATATTGTTTGGCGCAAACGGTAGTTTGCCGGTCAGTATTTCATAAACGACGACGGCGAAAGAATAAATATCAACCGCCGAAGTTTGTTCGAGTTTTCCCGCAAGTTGTTCGGGCGCAATATAGAGAATCGTGCCGATAGTGCGCGAAACTTCCGTTACGGGCGCAAGCCGCGATTCTTCGACACGCGCAATCCCGAAATCAATCAGCCGCACACGCTCAAAATTTTCCTCCGTCGGCGTAAGCATTATATTTTCGGGTTTGAGGTCGCGGTGGAGAATTTTTTTGGCGTGTGCCGCGCTCAAAGCGTCGGTTACCGATTCGACAACGTGAGCGCACTCGGCAAGCGAAAGGTTTCCGCTTTGGCGCAATTTGCGGCGCAGCGAATAGCCTTCGATAAATTCCATCACCATAAACGGATTGCCGTCGGAAAGCGTTCCCGAATCTAAAATGCGAACGATACTCGGATGGTCGAGCCTAATAAGTGCTTCTTTTTCGTGCTGAAATTTACGGACAATATCTTCATTTTCGAGCCGCTTTTTTGCAGAATTTTAACCACCGTGAACTTGCCCAGCAGCTTCATATCTTTGGCAAGATAAACAAGTCCGATGCCGCCCGCGTCTGCGCCGCCTTCGGTCAAATCTCGTTCAATCAAAAAACGCCCGTCAAGCGTCTGTCCGACTAGCATATCTGATTTTGAAAAGTCTTCGGTCGTCTTTTCTACGTCAATCGGCGGATGCGCTTTTGAAAAGCCGAGTTCCCATTCTTCTTTTTTGTCTGTCATCGGTTTTTTAGGTTTCAAATTAGTTCGGCGACACCGGCATCTCAAACTTGAAAATTGGCTATTGGAAAAAACGTGCTTGGCTGGGAGCGCACGCATCCCTGCGTGTTGGACGCGAAGCGTTCAAAAAAACTCGACCTGAATTCAAGTTGCCTTCCAGTCAAACCGTTTTACGCCGCGAAGCGCGACGTAGCACGCAGGGATGCGTGCGCTCCCAGCAAACAACGCTTTTTTTTTCAATTAGCGATTTTGAATTTCAAACAATATTACTTTCAGTTCACTACACAATTTTGAAATAGAATCAGGGTTTTTTTCGTTTGCCTGGTTTCGACTTGTCAACCGGCGCAGGTTTGATTATCGAAACAGGTGTCGGTGTTGGAGTTGTAACAATTGTTTCGCCAACCGTCGGACGTGAGCCGAGAACCGAACTTGGCGCGGCGGCGGTGTTCATCGCCGGCGTCGCGCGATAATCCAAAACGCCCAAATCCTGCATAAAGTCGTAGATAAATTCCATAATCGGCGGCAAAGTGCCGGCGTTTTCGCGTTGAAAAATAACGACGTAAGTGCGTAAATCCTGCATTATTGCCTGCGCTTCATTCGGATTTCACGCCGAGAGTTTGAGCATTGCGCGGAACAGATAGGGTTCGGCAATGGTTTGGCGTTTGATGTCCATTTCAATCGCCTTTGTCAGATTTTGCAAAGCCGTCGAGATTTCCGAAGAGTTCCGCGCCGTTTGCCTCAAAACTTTGCCGTAATAATAAAAAGCCGACGGATCATTGCTGCGAATATCAATCGAATCTTTGAGATTATTGCGGGACATTTCAAACATATCGAATTGAAAAGCGCGAATACCATTATCGCGTTTGACCAGTGCCATCGCCGATTGAAACTCTTCGGATGAAGCAATCAACTCGCCCGCATCGAGCTTTCTTTGAATATCCGGCGCCAGCGTTTCATAGAGCATACGCGCAATGCCGCGCGCTCCGGTCATTGCCAGCTTTTTGTCCCGGTTTTCCGAAAGATTAACCGCCCCGACGATTGCGCCAACTTTTTGATATGCCTGCGAGCTTGCATTAAAAGCCTGAATACGTTCTTTGATACGTTCGGGGTCTGAGATAAAGCCGGTTTGCGAACGCGGGTCAGAAGTCATCGCCTGCATTCGTGCGTAAAGCGCCGGTATCTCGCGGACATCATAGTTGCGTTCAAACATATATTTCATCGCTTCGGTGTCGGCTTCGTCTTCCTGCACGGATTCCCATTGAAAGGTTTCGTCAAAACCGTAAGCTTTCAGCACGTGGGTTACGGCAACCTGCGTTACTCCGCCCATTGCGGTGGCAATAGTGCATAAAATTGTGATTCCCGTTTCTTTTTTTCCACATATGGCGCGGTGCCGACATCCACCAAAATATCATCGAACCAATGGTTTTTCTCGATATGGGCAATCTCGTGGCTGAGTATATAAGCAAGTTGGGCTTCATTGTCTATAATTGATAAATAACCCGTCGAGATGTAAACCGTCCCGCTTGAAAGCGCGCGCGATTCGGGAACCGGGTTTTGAATTACCTTAAAGGCGTAGAGTCTTTTTGAATCGCGCGGCACCAGCGATTGACCGACGCGGTTGACATAATCCTGAGCCAGTGGATTGTCATATAAAGTATTGTCAAACCGCAATTTTTCGCCGTCTCTGCTAATCAATTTGACATTTGACGGACGCATATTGATGTCATAAGCAGTTCGCGTATGGTCTTGCTGAACTTTATGGTAGCGGTCATTCACGGCATCCTTAAAGCCCGCGTCTTTAGCATATAATTCATTCGCAAAATCAAGGATTTTTTTATAACGCCGTTCGCGTCTGGCTTGTTGTTTGCTGGCATTTTCTTCAGCTTTTACCGCTTTTTCCTGTTTCTTTTGCTCTTCTTTCTTTTTCTTTTCGTCTTTTTTGGCATCTTGTGCAAAAATGTTTAGCGATACGAAAAAAGTAAGCGTCAAAACGATTATGCTGAATCGTCTGATAGATTTGGCATAATCGGACTTCCATATTTGATTGACATAAATTTTGTCCTTATTTTTTGCTTTTTTGTTGAATTTCAAAATAACGACAAACAGCTATTATCGTCGTCGGTTAATGAGGTGAGTAATTAAAAAACAAAGAAATTCCGTAGGAGTAGAATTTACATGAATTAAAATTGAACTTCACCCGTTTCGATGGGCAAAGTTTATTAGATTTTGCGGCGTATGTAAAGGATTTTTTGCTGAGGATAGTTGAGAGAGTAAAAAAAAGCGTTCTTTGCCGGGAGCGCACGCATCCTTGCGTGCTGAGACGCGGAGCGCGAAAATAACGCCCCTAAATAGTTTCGACTAAGTACCGCATTTACGTCGCTTCGCGCCGTAGCACACACGGATGCAGGCGCATCCCACGCGATAAAATTGATTTCTTTCAGAACTATATCTGCTCGAAAAACACATTTTCCAATTCTTCAAGCCGAATCGGGCGAAACATCAACATATCGTTTTCGGCAAAAACTTCAACCAAACTTTCTTCGCTCAGTTCGCCTTGAATCAAGGCTTCGGAGAGTTCGTCTTCGACATTTTTTTGCAGTGCGCGGCGCAGCGGTCTTGCGCCGTAGCTTCTATCGGCGCAGGTTTTTTCAATCAGCCAGCGTTTTGCGTCATCGGTCAAACGGATTTGCAGTGCGCGGGGCGTGAGCATTTCGTTGAGTTGTCCGACTTGCAAATCAATAATCTGCATCAAATCTTCGTCGGCGAGTTCGTCAAAAATAATAATTTCGTCGAGGCGATTAACAAATTCGGGCGCGAAAGTTTTTTTGACTTCGCTCATTACTTGGTCTTCCATTTTTTGCCGCGAAGAATCTGCGCCGGTTTGAAAACCCATTGTGGCGCGTTTTTGGATAAATCTCGCGCCGATGTTCGAGGTCATTATAAAAATCGCGTTTTTACAATCAATCGTGTTGCCTTGCGCGTCGGTCAAAATTCCGTCCTCAAAAACTTGCAGCAGAACATTGAACAAATCGGGATGCGCTTTTTCGACTTCATCAAACAGCACGACGGAATAAGGCGCACGGCGCAGTTTTTCGGTCAATTGTCCGCCTTCTTCGTGTCCGACGTATCCGGGCGGCGAACCGATAAATTTTGCAACCGTGTGTTTTTCCATAAATTCCGACATATCAAAACGCACGAGTGCGCGTTCCGAACCGAAAAGATATTCCGC
>MWVX01000379.1_pt1 | contig 13601 bp, 14 predicted proteins | sample 1047311 | NCBI WGS metagenome assembly MWVX01 (sample SAMN06349984, study PRJNA376086) | soil metagenome | isolation source: MtG-4 sample Antarctic (ecotone) soil | place: Antarctica | collected 2015-01-13 | reverse complement strand
TGCGATTGGCAGGTAAGAATAAAGCCTGCCTCCACTTCATCAGGCTCTAATCCATAATTAACTTCCATTTCAACTTCACCTTCAATAAGTTTTGCTTTGCATGTAGTGCAAACACCACCCTTGCAAGCATAAGGCAAATCTGCTCCCTGCCCTAAAGCGGCATCAAGAATATTGTTACTGTCATAATCCAGATCAAAATCAAAACTTCTGCCGTCAAGTGTAACAGTTATTTTGCTGGTTTCTTTATTTGCCTCACTTGTAGTTGTCGGCTTGTAATCTGAAGCTTTCCTTAATGGAGTTGTAAAAAGTTCAAAATGAATTTTACGTTTATCAATTCCTTTTTGCTCTAAAAAATGACTGACACCAAATATCATTTCTTCCGGTCCGCAGATAAATATTTCATCCGCAGTATTTAAATCAATTAATTTGTTAAGCAGGCTACATTTATCAGGGTTAATTCTACCATAGTTTATTTCAGCCTCCATCCGTTCCCTGCTTAAAATATGATATAGTCTGAAACGCTCAATGAATTTATCTTTTAAGGCTTCTAATTCTACTTTAAAAATGATAGATGTATGATTTTTATTTCCAAATACCAATGTGAAGGTGCTCTGTGGCTCTGTTATCAAAGTTGTTTTTATAATGGAAAGTATTGGCGTTATTCCGCTGCCAGCAGCAAATGCTACATAATTTTTTTTGTTTGCCGGATTGAGTTCTGTATAAAAATTACCTGAAGGTGTCATTACATCCAATAAATCACCTACCTTAAGTTCAGTATTGGCAAAAGTTGAAAATAAACCTCCCTGTACTTTTTTAACTGCCACTCTTAATTCATTATCCAAAGGGCTTGTGCAAATTGAATAAGAACGGCGAATTTCTTCTCCTTCCAAATGTTTGCGAAGGGTGAGACTTTGCCCTTGTTTAAATTCAAATTCTTTCTGAATCTCTTTAGGAATCTCAAACGAGATTGAAACACAATCCTGTGTTTCTTTTTTTATATCTTTTACTGTGAGGGGGTGAAAATGTAAGGCCATAATTTTGTCCCGATAGCCATCGGGAGGCAAAAATAACATTATTACTGCTTGATGCTTTGCCGCTTTGTTTTGATTAAAGTGGGTCATTAATATTTAATTTTGCATAAATTATTACGATGGAGCTAAAAGCTATTGATAAGGTAGAGAATATAAGTCCTGAAGATTTTAAGAAGAATTATTACGATACCATGAAGCCCCTGATAATTACAGGGCTTGCAAAACAATGGCCGGCATACCACAAATGGAACTGGGATTATTTTAAACAAATTGTAGGCAATGTAAAAGTTGGCTTATATAATAATATTAAGAGCGATGCGTACACGCCTATAAACACTGCTGATGATTACAAAACTTTTGGCGAATACATTGATATGATAAAGGAGGGACCGGCGGCATGGCGGATATTCTTATTTAATATTTTTCAGCATGCTCCTCAATTAACTAAAGATTTTACATGGCCGGAGAATTTAATGAAAGGGTTTGTGAAACGTTACCCCATGCTTTTTGTTGGTGGCGCAACTTCTATTACGCATATGCATTTTGATATTGACGTTTCTCATATTTTGCATACGCAGTTTTTGGGTAAAAAAAGAGTGTTGCTGTTCCCCAATGAAGAGCAATATAAATTATATCGTAAACCATTTGAAGTTTTAAGTCTTGTTGATTTTTCAAATTACCACGAAGGAAATGGAACTCCTGATTACGAGGCTTTTCCTGCTGTGAGATATGCAAAAGGTTACGAGGTTATTTTAGAACATGGAGATACTTTGTTTATGCCAGCAGGTTTTTGGCATCACATGGAGTATTTAGATAGTGGATTTGCTATGAGTTTAAGAGCACTGCAAGGCTCTATGGGAGGAAAGGCGAAAGGTGTATGGAATTTATTCGGGATGAGAACGATAGATACAGTTTTGAAAAAAACTTTCCCAAAGCCATGGTATAATTATAAAAAGAAGAAAATTTTTAAGAGTGCGGGTGAGGCAGTAAAGGAATTTGAAAAATAAGTTTGCTAACCTTTTTATTCAATTGCTTTATTAATAAATTTTACCAAAGGCATAAGCGTCTTAAAATCTTTGAGAACTTTTTCTGTTAATTTATTGCTTGTAATATCCTCATCGGATAAAAATTTTATAGCAACCAGGCTTTTAAATTTTAAGTATTCACCAGCTGGGTTTTCTTTATCATAGCCTCTTGGCAGATTGCTTAGTTTTAGATCAGCAGAATTTTCAAGTTCTTTATATTCTGAAACAAAGCTTTTAGCTTCAACAATGCTTTTAAACTCATCAAGATTATAATCAATTTCCTGTCTTATTTTTTTTAACTCAGGAGCCATTGGCATCCATATACCACCGCCGGCAAAACTTTTACCGCCCGGTTCTGCGTGAAAATAATACCCGGCATAAATTGATTTTTTTCCGCCCTTGTCAAAGCTAGCTCCCATATTATTTTTATAAGGGGTTTTGTTTTTTGAAAACCGTATATCACGATTGATTCTAAAGACACAATCTTTAATTTGCAAATCCTTTATATCACTATCAAACTGTGCGGTTTTTTTAATAAGAGTTTCGACAAAATTTCCAAAGTCGGCTTTCGCATCAAGGTATTCATTTCGATGTTCATCAAACCAGGGTTTGTTATTGTTTTTTGAAAGCGTTTTTAAAAAATGAAGAGTTGATTTCTGAACCATGATTTGGGTAGATTAAGTGATTAAAAAATGAAAATATAAACCATGATTTCCGAAACCATTTCGGACAAATTTAGAGTAAGAAATTAAAAAGGACTTTGAGAAATATCAACTGCTTTTTAATCCTGTTAATCTTATAAATCATGGTTCAGACAATAGGTTTAAAAATTCTTCTTCACTCAAAATTTTAATAGCACTTATCTTTTTTGCTTTATCAAGCTTGCTGCCTGCATCTTCACCAACAACCAAAAAGTTTAATTTGCTGCTGACTGAGCCTAAAAGTTTCCCACCATTCTTTTCCACCAGCTCTTCTGCCTCACTGCGTTTTAATGTAGGCAAGCTACCTGTAAATAAAAACGTTTGCTGATTTAATACCCCCTTGGTCTCAACTTTTTTATTTGTGTTTTTAAGATTTATACCAAGGCTCTCCAGCTTTTTTATCATCTTAATATTATCTTCCAATTGAAAGAATTGGTAAATACTTCCCGCAACTTTAATTCCTACATCTTCTAAGTTTTGCAACTCTTCCAGGGAGAATTTTTCAAAATCAAGTAAATGATCAACAGCTTTACCAAGCGTTTTAGCGGTTGTTTCTCCAACATACCTAATGCCTAAACCAAATATCAATTTCTGCAAAGGTTGTTTCTTTGAATTTTCAATTGCAACTTTTAAATTATCAATCGACTTTTGTCCAAAACCCTCCAACAGAGAAATTTTTTCATAGTCAAGTGTATAAATTCCCGGTATGTCTTTTAATAAATCAAGTTCGAAAAACTTTACAATATTGGCTGCACCAAAACTCCTGATGTCCATTGCATCTTTACTTACAAAATGAATGATTCGTTCGGCAACCTGTGCCTTGCAATTAATATTAACGCAACGCAAAACGGCTTCTCCTTCAGGCTTCACTAATTCATCGTTGCAAACAGGGCAATTTGTGGGAAATATAATTTTCTTTTCTTTTCCCGTTCTTAATTCAGTCAGAGGTTTTACAATGTAGGGTATTACGTCCCCCGCTCTTTCTACCAAAACTGTATCACCGATGCGCACATCTTTTTCCTTTACAACATCTGGATTAAAAAGTGAAATAGAAGTAACCGTTACGCCGCTGATATGAACAGGTTCAATTTTTGCAACAGGGGTTATTGAACCCGTTCTGCCAACCTGGAATTCTACATTTATTAATTTACTGGTTGCCTGCCTTGCTTTAAATTTAAAAGCAATTGCCCAACGTGGGTGATGTGTTGTGCTTCCCATTCTCTGCTGCAATTCCACATTATTCACTTTAATTACAATTCCGTCTATTTCATAAGGAAGGTCTTCTCTTTTCTTTTCAAATTCATTACAGTATTTAATTACACTTTCAATATTTGATAAAACTTTCTTTTCTTTTTCAGGCGTTTTAAAGCCAAGCTGCCAAAGCATTTCTAATGCACCACAATGAGAATCTAATGCCTTATCCAATTTTTTATTAGGGGATTTTGCAACATCACTTATGTGGTACAGGATCGCCTCCAGGTTTCTTTTTTTTACCACCATCGGGTCTTTCATTCTTAAAGATCCGGATGCTGCATTACGAGGGTTGGCTAAAGGAGCAATACCCTGTTCTACCAAATGTTCATTATATTTTTTAAAGCTTTGTCTTGTCATCAACACCTCTCCGCGTATTTCAACTTTCTGAATCCCATAATCAGAAAATTTTGCAGATAAGGGTATAGATTTTATTTGTTTAAGATTGGTTGTAACATCGTCTCCTGCAACTCCATCGCCACGGGTAGCACCTCTAACTAAAATGTCATTCTCATAAATCAATGAGATACTTGCGCCATCATATTTTGGCTCTGCACTATATTCTATCTTATCGGTATTGATTAATTTTTTTGCTCTTTTATCCCATTCAATTAGATCATCTGCATTATAGCTATTCTCTAAACTCAGCATTGAGACTAAGTGCGGTACTGTAACAAATTCTTTATTCAAACTATTACCAACTCTTTGTGTGGGAGAATCCGGTGTAATTAATTCAGGGGTTTCAGCTTCAATTTTTTCTAAGTCTTTATACAGTTTGTCATATTCAAAATCGCTGAGCAAAGGTTCATTCAAAACATAATACCTGTGTTCATGAAAACGTAAAACATCTCTCAGCTCATTTAAGCTTCCTGGTTCTTTGATGAGCTTTTTAGTGAGTGCCTGTAATTTTTGCGTTTGCTCTTTCGTATACATGATGAGAATCTAAAGAAATAAAATTACAGCCTTATAGCATTACTTACAAAGATTGAAAATCAGAAAATAAAAAGTGAGAGAGAAATTACACAATCCTCAAAGCCTTCGCAAATGAGGTTACAACAAAAGGAAGCGCCAGCCAAAACCATGGCCGTAATCCCGGCATAATAAGCATGATAAGAATTACCACTGCAGATATAAAAAAATATAACCACCATTTGCCTCCACCTTCTGTAGTCTTCATATTTATTAATTTGATGCAAATATAATTGCAATACACTTCTTCATACCAATATTCACCATAAACCTCTTAAAAATTAGATGATTAAAAAATATAGGCAAAATAATTATTGGAAATCAGTACGTTATAAGTGCGTCTTAAAAATTAGTTGCTTAATTCCTTGGTAGATTAATTACATTATCTCACCTTCGCACTCCATTTAAAAAATCTGCCGGGATAGCGGTAGGATCAGTTAAAAAAATAAAATGAGCAAATTACATTTCACCACTAAACATGCGAATGAGGCTACCGTGCAACGTGATTGGTACGTTGTTGACGGCACTAATCAAACCGTTGGTCGTATGTGCGCTAAAATAGCGTCCGTTCTCCGTGGTAAGAACAAAGCCTATTATACGCCCCATGTTGATTGCGGCGATTTTGTTATCGTAACTAATTGCGATAAAATTAAATTCACCGGCAATAAGCTGGATGATAAATTGTACATCAATTACAGCGGATATCCGGGTGGTAAAAAAGAAGAGACTGCAAGGGAACTTTTACGCCGTCGTCCTGATGCTATTATTGAAAGAGCAGTAAAAGGTATGCTCCCAAAAAATCGCCTTGGCAGAAAGATGTATAAAAAATTATTTGTGTATGCAGGAACCGAACATCCTCATACAGCACAAGCTCCTAAAACCTTAACTTTCTAATTAACTATAATGGAAAAACAAAAGAATGCAGTTGGCCGTCGTAAAGAAGCTGTAACAAGGGTTTTCCTCACTAAGGGTGATGGAAAAATTACAATTAACGACAAGGATTATAAAACCTATTTTCCTTTAGTTTATTTACAAAATCAGGTTGAAGCTCCCTTTAAAGCATTGGAAGCTGCGGATAAATTTGATGTTGTTGTAAATGCACAGGGTGGTGGTGTTAAAGGCCAGGCAGAAGCAGTAAAACTGGGTATTTCCCGGGCTTTATTACAGGTAAATCCTGAGTTTCGCCCCGCACTCAAAGCAGCAGGTTTATTAAAGCGTGATCCACGAGCTGTTGAACGTAAAAAGCCAGGAAAGAAAAAAGCAAGGAAAAGCTTCCAGTTCAGTAAGAGATAACGAGCTACAAGCTTTTAGCTGCAAGCCACAAGCAACATTCTTAAAACTTGCCGCTTGAAGTTGATAAAACAATTTACAAATCAGTTAATAATACTACATGGAAAATAATACTTCTTTACAACAGCAACTTCTCGAAGCAGGTGTTCACTTCGGACATTTAAAAAAGAAGTGGAACCCTAAAATGTTGCCTTACATTTTTGCTGAGAAAAAAGGTATTCACATTATTGACCTCAACAGAACTGTTGAAGGTTTACAGGAGGCAGCTGCTGCATTAAAATCAATTGCAAAAAGTGGCAAAAAGATAATGTTTGTTGCTACCAAAAAACAAGCAAAAGAAATTGTAACAGAATGTGCACAACGTGTAAACATGCCTTATGTAACAGAGCGTTGGTTAGGTGGTATGTTAACCAATTTCAATACAGTTCGTAAGAGTGTAAAGAAAATGCAGAGCATTGAAAAAATGCTGAATGACGGAACACTTGACAGCATCACCAAAAAAGAGCGTTTGACACTTGCCCGTGATAAAGAAAAGATGGAAAAAGTTTTAGGAGGTATTGCGCAAATAAGCCGTGTGCCTGCAGCTTTATTTATGGTAGATATAGGTCACGAGCATATTGCACTTGCAGAAGCAAGGCGTTTAGGCATTACAACCTTTGGAATGGTAGATACAAATTGTGATCCTAACAAAGTGGAATTCTCAATTCCTTCAAATGATGATGCTACCAAATCAATTGCTATAGTTACTAATTATATAGTAGCAGCAATTGCAGAAGGTTTGGCAGAAAGGCAGGCGCAGAAAGATGATGAGCCAGCAGAAACTCAGGATGACACAGAAAACTCGGCAGCTAAATTTGAAGTAGGCAGTGATGAGGATAGAGAACGCCGTCGTCGTGGGCAAAGCGGTGGTGGTAGAGGTCCTGGTGGACCGGGAGGAGCAGGTGGTGGAGCACCAAGGCGTAGAACAACCGGTGGACCCGGTGGTGGCGGTAACAGACCTGGAGGGCCAGGCGGAAGAAGATAGAAACTAAATTCTGAATGTAGAATAATTAAAAAACTATGAGCACTACAGCAACTATTACAGCAGCAGATATAAATAAATTACGTCAACAAACAGGGGCAGGCATGATGGATTGCCGTAAAGCATTAACAGAGAGCAATGGCGATTTTGAATCAGCGATAGATTATTTAAGAAAAAAAGGACAAAAAGTAGCAGCACTTAGAGGTGACAGGGAAGCTAAAGAAGGTGTAGTGATTGCAAAAACAACTGCTGATAATAAAACAGGTTTCATTATAAATGTTAGTTGTGAAACTGATTTTGTAAGCAAGAATGCAGAGTATGTTGCTTTTGCAAATTCTATCATGGAAGCAGCAATTACAAATGATGTAAAAAGTATAGATGAATTAAATTCTATAAAAATTGGGGATGATACTGTTGCTGATAAATTAAATGAGCAGGTAGCTAAAATTGGTGAAAAGATTAGTGTATCGAAGTTTGAAAGAGTTGAGGCAGAATTTGTTTCAGCTTACATTCATGGAGCAAACAGGATGGGGGTTTTAGTAAGCTTTAATAAAAATGCAGGCGATGCAGGTAAAGATATTGCCATGCAAATCGCAGCAATGAATCCTATAGCTGTTGACCAGTCATCTGTTGCTCCCGAAGTTATTGCAAGAGAAAAAAATATTGCATTAGAGCAGGTAAAGTTAGAAGGGAAACCCGCAGAAATGGCTGAAAAAATAGCTATGGGAAAAATTAATAAGTTTTTTAAAGACAGTACATTACTTGCTCAACCATTTGTAAAAGATGCAAATAAATCAGTATCTGATTATTTAAAAAGTATTGATACCGACCTTAAGGTGGTAGAATTTAAAAGGGTAGCCTTAGGATAATATTTTTCTAACAATATTTTAAAGCCGGAACAATGTTTCGGCTTTTTGTTTTTTATCAAGTTTTAAAATTTTACTTTTATTATCAAAAAACAATTATGCCAAATAAAACCGATTGGGCACAGGCAATAAAACCGCTGATAAAAAAATATAAAAACAAAAAGCATCCCCTTGAATATAAAAATATTTACCAGCTACTGGTTATGGTGGTTTTATCAGCCCAGTCATCAGACGAGCAGATAAATAAAATTGCTCCGGATTTTTTTAAAGTATTTCCCAATATGCAAACCCTAACTAAAGCAGAACCGGAAATGCTTTTTCCCTCAATATCAAAAGTTCGTGGATATATTAAAAAGTCTAAATGGCTAATTACAATTGCAAAGGAATTAAAAAATGATAAAAACATTCCCCTTACAATGCAGGCCCTGGTTGATTTACAAGGCATTGGTAGAAAATCTGCAAATGTTATCATGCGTGAAGCAAACGTAAAAGCAGAAGGAGTAATGGTGGACCTACATGTGGTTCGTGTAGCGCAACGATTAGGGATTGCTGAAAGTTCCGATCCCAAAAAAATTGAACAACAAATAATGAAAGTAATTTCTCAAAAAGATTGGGGAGAAACGGGGATGGCAATTTCTTTTTTAGGAAGAGAAACCTGTCACCCTTCCCATCCTCAGCATGAGGAATGTGTAATGAGTAGTGTTTGTAAGTATTATAGAGAGCAACACTATAAATAAGAATCTTAATAATTAATTTGTACTGAATTGCAAATTCCAGGTATAACTGTAACTGATCCTCTAATAGTATCTCTTCCTTGCCTCCATGTTTTGTAAGTATGTATACCTGCGGGCAAATCAAAATCCACCGAACCTCCATGAGGATAGCAAGACGGGTCGTCACCATTACCGCCCCAACTTTCTTCTAACATTTTTGTTTCATTATTTATATTAATATAAATATAATTGTACACTGGATCCCGTGTCCAGAACCAAACTGTATAGTGTCTTTTGCAATTAATGCCCCATTATCTTTTACAGTCAATTCAAATTTATAAACTCCGACAGCCAAAGATTTTACTAAAGTTTTCGACGAGTCTGGACTGCTAAAGTTTGATAAAACCGGCCCTTCAATTTTTACCCATTTGTAAGAAGTAATACTACCATCAGGATCGAAAGATGCACTGCCATCCAATAGCGCACTATCTTTTGGCAAAGTTATTTTTTGATCAGCTCCCGCAGTCGCAATTGGAGGTTTGTTAGCAGAGGCAGGTGGCGGCTGGGGTGGAGGCACCTGAGAGAATTCTTTTTGGCAGGAAGTAATTTGAATTACTGTAGAAATAAAAATTACATACAGTAATATTCTTCTAAAGGGAAGTTTTTTTTTCATAAAGAATTAAAAGTATATTCTCTGTAAAAAGCAGGAATTAGCATTAATTATTACAGATCCTCTTAGGGTATCACTCTGTCTCACTGCCTGCCAAGAATATGTGCCAGGCATCAAACTGAAACGAATAGCTTTATCATCATCGCAGTTTGTAACATCACGGCCATAATAATATTTATCTAATAATTGGGTTGTATCGTTTACAGTGATGTAAATTGCACCGCCGTAACAGAGACATCTACTACCTTCATCAGTCCAAAAAGCAATACCTTGTGTAAATGGTGGGGCTGGCTGAGTTGGTGTTGTTGTATAAATATTAGGAGTTGTGGGGTTATCCTTTGTGCAGGATGGAATTGAAATTCCCATCCCAATGAACAGGAGAAAAATTAAAATTTTCATGCTACAGAATTTTAGATTTAAAGGTGTAGTCCCTATTTGAAATTTGATGTTCATAAAATAATTTTTAACAGGTGAACTGTACTTCACTATCACAGTTCCTTTAAATAATTATTAAAAACCCATTTACCAATACTCCTACCTTGTTTCTCTCCCTCTGAGCAAGCCTTACGAAAATGGTAGCCGATGTAAATCCGTGACAGGGAATTTTCTGATGCTGCCTGGGATAAACTGGTAAAACTTCTCGTAGATGGATAAGAAGTGCTGGCAGAACTAAAACTGATATTATCTGTCCCAAAGAAATTCTTAATTACTTCTGATCCGGCGCCACCGGCAGTTGCATGCGCAGAACTGTAATCAGGAACAGGAGGAGTTGGCCAATATCTAAAATCCGGTGGGCCTGAAGGATTCCATCCCACAACTTCCCAGTCGGTATCAGCAGCAGTATTAGGATTGCCATCAGTTGCGGCAAGATGAATGGCTGTTACAGGTCTCCAATAAAAGTAATGAAGCTTAGCATCAAAACTTCCAATGTATGCATCTGCTTCACTCATTTGCAGCAATGCCAGTAATCTTGCTACCTGCCAGGCACCCATATTTTTTTGAGTAATAATATTTACTGCAATCCTGTTCCATCCCTGCGGAGAACTCTCTGCCCAAAATTTAGCAATCTCGGTTTGATCGGCTGTTCTTGTTGTGCTGTTATATCTACCCAAACTTTTCACCTCGTTAAAATCAGCCACATATGCTGCGCTTGTTATTACATTAGGCGCTGCAGGACGAAATTGTGAACCTGTGGTCATACCAAATGGCGTAAGGTTACCCCATCCCGGCGAATCATATAATCCTGAAAAAGAAGCTGTGTTAAATGGAGGACCATTAAATGGAAATGTAAAACGATATTCTCCCGGTTGTGTTCCTTCTGCTATAGGATACATTGCGCTGGCAATTCCATCATTAGATCTATTGTTAAGAATTGCCTGTGCAGAAAGATGACCTAATGCAATATCCTTTGCTTTTGCTGCTGCATCTGTAACCTGGTTTAATGATTGTTGCAAAAGATTGCTGATATAATCCTGTACCGGCTGGGGAGTAACAAATGCTGGCGGATTCAATCTGCCATAAAAAGCAACTATTACATCATAGGCAGCCTGTGCCACTGCAGTATTTGCATCTGCATATTTATCAACCGAATTAAGTAATGCATACGTTTGATATTTAGGAACAATGCTATTTAGTGCATCATGCATAGCTATATTTACCATTGCATAAAATCTTGATTCAATAAATGGCGGTATGGGTGGATTGGGGACCACCTGTTGTGTTTGTGTTACAACATTAACAGCTGCCTGGTTCCATCGTAATACCATTTCGGCACTTAATGTACCATTACCAATTCCGTTATTATCAAAACGTAAAGTAGAAATATTGTCCTCTACAATAGGTTCCACTTTTTGTTTTTGGCAGGAAGCGAAGATTAATAGAATGGTTATTATAATACATAACCTTGAATAAAATTTGTTTGATAAACGAATTTGAATGTTCATAAAACAGTTTTTAAAAGTTAAAAATTGATATGAATAATACTTCATTAAAAATCCAACAACCATACTTGGTTTGATAGTACTCCGTTAACATAACCTCCTGCTACATACACTTTATTACCTGCTGAAATAATTGATGAATTAGTTACTGATGAACAAATGTTGTAATCCGACCAGGCTTTCGTATTAAGGTCATAAACATCTACCTTATTTGAGTAAGGATAGCTGCCTGTATAAAATAGAATCTTATTGTGATTAATTACTGCGTTTACAGCGTAAAAAAACTCACGAGCCTGTGATAATTGATGATAGGTGCTGATACCGGTATTTATATCATATATCTGTACATTATCTGAAAAAACATTTCCTTTTAATCCACCGGCCCAAAAAATTTTATTATCTGCTGCAATACTGCTTACCCGTGATTTTGATTCTGACATCGTGATAGCAGACCATGAATTTAATGAAACATCATAAATCTGAATCTGATTGGAAGGCAGCCACCCCGGTGCGTAAAATATTTTGTTTCCTGCAGTAACAGCAGAAAGATTACTGTTTGCTTGTGGTAACTTATCTGTTGACCATGTATTGGTTGATAAATCATAAATATCAATCCTGTCATATACATCATAAAATTCCCAACCACCTGCAAAATATATTTTGTTGCCTACAACTGTTGCAGCTATACTTTCTCTGGCAAGACTAAGTTCAGCAGTTGACCAAATATTAGTAGATACGTCATAAATATCAACCCGGGTACTCTCCTCACCAAAATTGTTGAAACCTCCAGCAAAAAATATTTTAGTACCAGCAACGGCAACAGCTATCTCAGTACGAGCCTGACTTAAATCTGCCGTTGACCATGATTTTGAAACCACATCATAAATATCAACTCTGGCTGATCCAATAATTGGCCCTGTAGAGGGCAAATTTAGATTGCCCCCTGCAAATAGAATTTTATTGCCAGCGGTAGCGGTTACAACATTTCTTCTTGCTATAGAAAGATTTCCGAAAGCAGTTAACTCCATATTACATGAAGCCAATGGTGCTTCCACCATTATTACTACGGTATCTTTGGAAAACAATCCTGCTGTATCTGTTACTTTTAATTCAAACTTATAGTTGCCTTGAACAAGATTGCTTACCTGCGTTTGTACCGCATTTGCATTGGCAATATTGAAAGATGATGGTCCGGATATTTTTGTCCATGCATAACTGGTAATATTATTATCCGGATCAACAGAGGCGCTGCCATTTAATATTACTGAATTAGAGGGTAAAGTAATGGTTTGATCAATTCCTACGTTGGCAACAGGAGGACGGTTGGCTGGTGGTGGTGGAAGAGGAGTAACAATCCCCGCACTTGCAGGTGAATCTTTTTTGCAGGAAATAAATATTGTACAGCCTGTTAAAAAAAGAATTGCAATAATTATAGTTTTCATAAAATAATTTTAAGAGGCTCCTTTATAATATTTTAACGAGTTGACAAAGTGGTGACGTAATGATGAACGTACCAGATCGGATGAGACTGTTTGTATACAAATTAAAAGCCTGCCAGCTATGCTGTCCAATAGATACCTGGATCTTCATTACACCTGTTGTATTACAATCAGTGGGTCCGGTAGGCGGAAGTACGTAATACAACTTTATTAAGGGGCCACCATCAATAGATATATTTACAAAGCCTGCAGGATAGTATGTATTTGCATCACCGGAGTAATAAGGGTCCTCACTCCAAAATCCTGCAACCGCTAAAGGAATAGGTGGTGGAGGGGGTGGCGTATATATTGCGGCGTTATTTACAGATGCAACTTTTTTGCAGGATGTAATTTGAATTACTGTAAAAATAAAAATTACATACAATAATATTCGTCTGTAAGGAAATTTTTTGTTCATAAAAATTAAAAATTTATTTGCTGTACAAAGCAGGAATTAGCATTAATTATTACAGATCCTCTTAGGGTATCACTCCTTCTTACTGCCTGCCAAGAATATGTGCCGGGCTGTCAACTTCAGATGTTGATCTACGTCATAGATTTATTGCTGATCTTGGAAAAAAATTTAAATATGCTAAAAATAATTTAGCAACAACGGTCACCTTATTATACAATGGACAATCGGGTT
>MWVX01000378.1_pt1 | contig 13602 bp, 14 predicted proteins | sample 1047311 | NCBI WGS metagenome assembly MWVX01 (sample SAMN06349984, study PRJNA376086) | soil metagenome | isolation source: MtG-4 sample Antarctic (ecotone) soil | place: Antarctica | collected 2015-01-13 | reverse complement strand
GTTCAATCGCGACCATGCAGGAGAGAACCGACACCAATCAAAATCGCAACTCTAATCAAAACCGTAATTCTAATCGCCCTATTGTCATTAATTCCAATACCGGGATGAATGGCAATATGATGAATTCCAATATGGATATGAACTCAAATTCAAGTATGGATATGAATTCGAATTCCAATATGATGAATTCGAATATGAGTTCGATGAGCGATAATCCCAACGCGCTCGATGCTGACTTTGCAATGATGGCGGCAATGGGCGGAATGGCAGAAGTTGAATGGGGAAAATTAGCGATGGACAAATCGACTAACAAAAACGTTCAAAAATATGCGAAAAAAATGGTTAAAGATCATACGAAAGCTAATAAAAATTTGATGAAAGTGGCGTCGAAGAAAAATATGACGCTGCCGACCACGATGAGCGCCGAGCAAATGCAGGTAATGAATAGTCTGCAGGCGGCTTCGGGCGCGGAATTTGACCGGATGTACATTCAAATGTCTGGTGTCGACGCCCATCAAAAAATGGCGGCTCTCTTTCAGAATCAAGCGAGTAGCGGAACGGACGCTGAACTAAAAGAATTTGCCGCTAAAACCCTGCCGACAGTACAGATGCATCTGCAAATGGCGCAGGATATGAGCGGAAATATGATGAACGGCGGTTCAATGAATATGAATTCAAATTCGATGAATATGAACTCTAATTCAATGGATATGAACCGTAATTCCAATACAAATATGAATCGCAATATGAATTCGAATCGTAACCGGAAATCCAACAGCAATTCGAATCGCAATATGAACTCAAACGGTAATTCAAATATGAATTCAAACAGTAATAACAACCGTTAGTTCAATTAAGTAAAATGAGATGAGCGAGCAGTGAAATTTTTCAAAGTTTCATTGCTCGTTATTGTTTTGAACGCAACTTTTGATAGAATGCCCATAGAAATGAGAATCTTTAAATTTTTACAAATTTCTTCGACTTGTCTTTTGATATGTGTACTTGCGGCGAGCGTTTCCTCTCTAAATCTACATTGAGCGCCGAGCAAATGCAGGTAATGAATAGTCTGCAGGCGGCTTCGGGCGCGGAATTTGACCGGATGTACATTCAAATGTCTGGTGTCGACGCCCATCAAAAAATGGCGGCTCTCTTTCAGAATCAAGCGAGTAGCGGAACGGACGCTGAACTAAAAGAATTTGCCGCTAAAACCCTGCCGACAGTACAGATGCATCTGCAAATGGCGCAGGATATGAGCGGAAATATGATGAACGGCGGTTCAATGAATATGAATTCAAATTCGATGAATATGAACTCTAATTCAATGGATATGAACCGTAATTCCAATACAAATATGAATCGCAATATGAATTCGAATCGTAACCGGAAATCCAACAGCAATTCGAATCGCAATATGAACTCAAACGGTAATTCAAATATGAATTCAAACAGTAATAACAACCGTTAGTTCAATTAAGTAAAATGAGATGAGCGAGCAGTGAAATTTTTCAAAGTTTCATTGCTCGTTATTGTTTTGAACGCAACTTTTGATAGAATGCCCATAGAAATGAGAATCTTTAAATTTTTACAAATTTCTTCGATTTGTCTTTTGATATGTTTTCTTGAGGCAAGCGTTTCCTCTCTTAATCTACATCGTTATCACACTAGCTTAACGCGGATGGACTACAACAAAAAGGATAAAGCTTTTGAAATCAGCATCCAGCTTTTTACGCACGATCTTGTCCCGACGCTTGAAAAAAGATTAAAAAAGTCTGTTAATCTCGAAAAAAATCCTGAAACAGATAAAATACTGTTCGATTATTTGAAAGAAAAATTCGTTTTGAAAGATAAGCGAGATGGCAGCGTAAAGAAACTAAATTGGATTGGTAAAGAAATTGAAACCGATACCGTTAATGTTTACCTGGAAATATTTTTTGAAGAAAATTTGGAAGATTTGAGTTTGCAAAACAGTATCTTTTTCGAGAGTTTTTCAGAACAAACCAATTTAGTAGTCGTTCGCCATACCGAAAAAAAATACGATTTATTGTTTAGGGTCGGTGATCAATTCAAGGCATTTAAAAAATAAAATAACTTTTCCCATCCTGCAAAAATAATTCTAAAATCCGTTTGAAAAATTAAATGGTGAACAATAATTTGAGCTTAACTTTTACAGTTTAAAGCTCTTTTTTGTTCTCAATATCTCGTGTTACAATTTCCGCACATAACATATTCTTACGAAATTCAGGAGAAGAAATGAAAATAGCATTAAACGGCGCAACAACGATGCGTGCCGATTTAGAAACCGACATCAAAGCTGCCGCAGGTGCTGGCTTTGAGTTGATTGAGATTTGGGCGGCAAAACTGCGCGAATTTTTGAAAACAAAAACGGTTGACGATTTAAAGAAACTTTTGAAGGAAAATAATTTAGAGCCTTATTCAATCAATTCAATCGAACACATTACGTTTAGAACCGAAGAAGAATATTCAGCAATCAAAGCGGAAACCGAAGAATGGTCGCGCATCGCGGGCGAAATCGGCTGCCCGTATGTGGTTGTTGTGCCAGGCAAACTACCGGAAAATAACGATAAACAGGAAATAATTGACGAATCTGTAAAAGTCTTAAATGAACTTGCCGATATTTCCGAAAAACACGGTGTCGGTTTGGCGTTTGAATTTCTCGGACAAATTGATTGTTCAGTGCAGACACTTGATTTGTGCAGGGAGATTGTTGAAAAGGTCGATCGAAAAAGTGTCGGGCTGGTAATCGATACGTTTCATTTTTATGCCGGAAATTCAAGTTTTGAAGCGATCGAAACGCTTGATCCCGAAAAGCTTTTTATCTTTCATATCAACGATGCAGAAGATTTGCCGAAAAAAGATTTAACCGACGCACATCGACTTTATCCGGGCGAAGGAATTCTACCGATCAAGGAAATTAAGGAAAGATTTGACCGAATCGGTTATGACCGAATGGTTTCAATCGAAATTTTCCGCCCCGAATACTGGAACGAAAGTCCTTTCGAGGTAGCGAAAAAAGCAAAAGCCGCGACAGAAAAGGTTTTAGGTTTGAACAAACAACAAGCAAATGCTTAAAGACAAAAAATAGCGAGGGATGAAAAGGACAAGCCAAGGATGAGTGGAAGAAAACTCATAAATGGCTTTATCACCTTTATCCTCGTTCTCTCTGTAAAAATAAAAGAATGCAAAAGATAAAAATCGGCATTATCGGCACAGGCTACATGGGCGGAACGCACGCCCAACTTTATGCGCGAAATGAGCGAACTGAAGTTCACGCCGTTTATGACATCAGACCTGAAAGAATGGAAAGCGTTTCGAGGCAAACCGGCGCAAAATGTATGGAAAATGGCGAGCAGGTTATCGAATCTTGCGACGCCATCGTTGTCACAACACCCAATTCACGTCATACACAACTAACCATTGCCGCTGCAAATGCCGGAAAAGCTGTATTTTCCGAAAAACCGATGGCGACGAATTTGATGGAAGCCGAAGTTGTCCTCGAAGCGTCAAAAAAAGCAAAGGTTTTTCAAGTCGGACACAATCGTCGTTTCGCGCCCGTTTACGTCAAGCTCAAAGAACTTATAAGCGATACAGAAGTTCATTCGGCGCATATAAAAATGAACCGAGGCGAACTGCAAAATCCTGAATGGACGGGCGACACAGATGTTACGGGCGGATTTTTGTATGAAACAACCGTTCATATGTTCGATATGATTCGGTTTCAGTTTGGGGAAGTCGAAGAGTTGATTGCCTTTGGTTCAAGTCAAACTTACCCGGAAATTGACAATTTTTCCGTTCTTTTGAAATTCAAAAGCGGTCTGCACGCGACATTTTGTTCGGCGGCAGACGCAAGCTGGATATTTCCGTTCGAGCGGCTGGAAGCATTCTGCGAGCATCGCACAATTATGACGCAGGAGATGGAAAACCTGACCGACAGCCGCGGAAGCAACCCGAATTTCGAGTATTTTTCGTGGCATCTCTTGTCGAAGGAAGAGCGTTGGGGATACAGTCAGGAAAATGAGGCGTTTATTGACGCGATATTAAATGGAACCGAGCCGCTTGTCACCGCACTTGACGGCTATAAATCGGTGGAACTTGTTGAGGTTTGTTATAAAGCAGTTAAAACAAGTGAAAGAATTAAATTTGAATAGAGTCTCTAACAACTACTGAAATGATTTTACCTGTAAAACTCAGGGATGAAACTTTATAAAATTTTTGCCGTAATTAAAAATAAAGATTATATTCTTGAAGATAAGGTGCAAAATGAAAAAAATAAGTCAAAATATTATTCCCATAACTTTAGCTTTGGCAGCCGCTTTAGTCGCCTCTGCCGTAATGCTGCAAGTTACTCCAAACAGTTCTTGGATGGCGTTTACCGGATGGGTTATTTTCTTTTTGTCTATCCAAGCGCCGCTTTTTCTCTACAACCAAAAATCACAGGAAAGTTGCACGGCTTGGATTTCCCGTCTGATAAAAAAAGAAACAAGATAATCTTTTCTCACTGAGAAAAGATTTTTTTGCGAGGCACGTATGATTCAATGTACAAACTGCGGACAAGTAAATTCGCCAACCAGTAATTTTTGCCGTTTTTGCGGAACAAAATTCGCGCCAAGCCAGCCCATCGCTCAAATCGAAAACGGCAATGGCTATGAATATTCGCCTCCGAGAGCTTATGTCTGGAAAACTGATGAATTCCAAGTTTCGGACAATAAAATTCGCAACCCCAAACAAATACATCAAGTTCAGCCTCTGAATAATCCGTTTTCGGCAACACAACCGCCAAGACCGCAACCGCTTGCCCATCAGCAACAACCACAAACGGTCGCTTACGATTTTCGCTGTCCGCGCTGCTCAAGTCAGTTTTATCCAAAACTTGTCAGGAAGATTTCCACGGCGGGCTGGATCGTTTTTGCCATTTTGATGGTTACATTTTTCCCGCTTTTTTGGATTGGTTTATTAATCAAGGAAGATGTCAGAATTTGCGCGGTTTGTAATGCGCGAATTTAATTTACAAAAAAATTCTTTTCTGTCTATTATCTTTGTTTCCCAGACAAATTATTTATAGAAGTAACCCTGCGGATGTTCAATTTTTATGTCAGGGTTGGTGCTGTTGACTTTGGTTTTGTAGTAGCCTTTTTTTATGTGAGTTGAAAGGTATGTCAAGGCAAATTGACGATCGAGCAGCAGATCTAATTCGTCAAAAAACCGAGAAAAAGAAATCGGGGAACTTGATCCTTGAAAAAACGCCCGCCCGCCCGTTTCCTCTGAAATTCGATTGAGCGAACCCTGCCCGTTCATTATTAATCTGGAATTGCCATTGTCGGTCAAAGTCGCCGCGTTATAAATCGAATAAACCGCCACGCTTTTTCTTTGTGCTTTAAGAATAGATTGTTCAAGATCAAGACTTTGCGATGGAGAAGAACTTTCAACGCCGCGGGACGCATCTAAGCCGTCGGAAATCAGCAAAATTGCGCGTCTTCCGGCAGGCAAAGCGTCAAACCTTTTCAGCGCATCATCGACGCCCTCATACGGACTGCTCGGCGCAACAGCAGAATTACTAACAACGATACGCAGAGATTTGGCAGCTTTTTCCAAATCCTCAGTAAATTTTTGTCTAATCTGAAATGTCCCGCCGCGCAAATATGCAACCATTACGCGCGAGCCCCTCGGCAAACTCCTGATAAAATTAGCAATGTCTTTTAATTGCAAATTGGCGTTTGAAGAAAGACCGTCCTGAATCAAAACTGCTAGCGCGAGCGGCGCGTTAGTCACGCTTCTGATTGATAAAATAACTTGCTCTTCGCCGTTTTCCTTGACGATTATGTTTCCTGCCTGCACTAATTCTTCCGCTTGATTTGCTCGCAGCTCTTTTTTTGTAAAAATTGAAATTGGAATGGTGACTGTCCGAACTTTCTGCTTTTGTTGAACGTTTTCACTTTGACTTTGAGCCACGGGGGAAACAGAAAAAGTTAATGCCAACAAAAGAATTGAGAGTGGTTTTAGACCGGTTTTTTTTCGCATAAAGACATTTCCTGCATTTCGATAAAATCGTTTTTGGTAATGATATTATATTTTATTGTCAGTCTAAAGGTTTTTGATGACTCAAGTTTGAATAAAGTTTGCAGAGTTTGTAGAGTAAAGCCATAAATATGAACGAATTAGAGCCGAGATACGAAGTTACGCGCAAAGATTTAGCCAAGGATAAATTATTGAAATACGGCGCGTGGACTTCCCCCATATTGCTTTCAGTCATTCCCGCGCTCTTCTTTTTTATTTTATTTTTTGTTTTTGGGTCAACTCCCCCGGCAGCTGCTTCATTCTTTTTTTTGAGCTTGATTTCGCTGGTTATTGGTTTTGTTTTCGGTTTGATGATGACCGGCGGAATTATGTTCTACCGCTCGAAATGGCTGACAAAAATCAGAGAACGGATCGCCGTTGACGGTATTAAAGCGCACGAAGTTGAGTGGTTTAAGAACGAACTGACGACGGCTGAAAAAAATTCTCTCAGGGAAATTGAAAGTAAAAATTTGCTGCTTGCCGATGCTTTTCGCGATACACTCGCCGCGCGAATGACCGCCGCGCGAATTTTGAAATCAACAAAGACCGAGCTTCTTCTGGTCAACAGGCGGCAAAATAAATTGAAGTATTTGAAGTCGGAAAATTCTTCGTCCTTGCAGGAAGAATTAAAGTCGGACGCTTCCAAGCTCAACAAAATAAAGACCGAAGCTGAAGAAATGCTGACTGAAGCGCAAACCCGCGTACAGATGATCGATGCCGCATCGAGACGTGGGACAAATCTGGCTGACACTGAACTTGCGCTCAAAAAGCTTTCAGCGCGAACCTCCGAATTACCGCTCGCGCTCGAATCCGCAAAGATGGATGATGAAATTAGAAGAGAAATAGAAAGAGAGCTTGATCAAGCAGAAAAATAAGTTTTGCCCGGTTTTATAAATTCTTTCCAGCCTGATTTATTCAATCAATGAACGACGAAAAAATATTGGAAATTAATAAATCGCAAACCCTTGAACAAAAAGATTTTAAGCCGACTCTTGTGCCGACTGTAAAAGAAATTTCCGCCTTGAGTTTGACTGAAAAAATCGGTTTCCGTTTAACCGACAAAATGAACAAAGGCGCCTGGAAAAGTTTTTGGACTTTTTGCCAGCGACACATCGGTTCGTTATGGATTTATCTGGCGACTTATAATTTGATGAATGTCTTCGGGCTGGAGAATGTTGAGCGAACTTCAACCGAAAAGCCTCTACTGCTGGTTGCCAATCACCGTTCGTTTTTCGATTTATATACGGTCTCAAGCGTAATTTTTCGCCGCACAAAGCGTCCGATTAAACTCTTTTTCCCCGTCAGGGCTAAGTTTTTTTATTCGTCTCCGCTCGGCTGGTTGGTCAACTTGATAATGGGCTGGTGGGCGATGTATCCGCCGTTTTTTCGCGAAGATAAAGAAATAAAAAAACGCGAATTCGATAAATTTTCGATGCGCCGCCTTATCGAGCTTTGTTCGGAAAGAGGATCAAACGTCATTGGATTTCACCCGGAAGGAAAACGCAATTTGTCGGATGACGCCTACAATTTTCTTCCTGCGCAGCCAGGCATTGGCAAAATAATTATGGCATCACGTCCGCAAATCGTTCCGGTTTTTATCGCCGGACTCGGTAATGATTTGCCGAAACAAATTTTTGGAAATTGGACGGGCGGCGAAAAAGTGAGAATTTGGTTTGGCGAGCCGATAAATTTACTGGAGTTTTATGAAAAGAGCGACAGACTCAGAACACATAAGGAAATTGCGGATTTTTTAATGTTAAAAATCGGTGAACTTGGTGAAAAGGACAGGGAAGCTTTCGGCAAATGATTTGGTGTCGTTGACTATCTAAGATGACAAATTACAATTGTAAAAGATTTGAATAAAAGAGGATACGAATAAGGGTGGAAGAAATTTCAGAAACGCAGACAGTTGATAGCGATAAACCGCTGCTCGAGATGTCTTCGCGTCGCCGCTGGGCGGTAACGGCGGGTCTGATGACCGGAATGTTTATCGCTGCATTGGAAGCAACGGTTGTCGGAACAGCGATGCCGACGGTTATTGCTTCGCTCGGCGGAATCAATCATTACAGTTGGGTATTTTCGGCATATCTCGTAACTTCAACCGTAACCGTTCCCGTCTGGGGAAAACTGTCTGATTTATACGGGCGAAGGCTTTTGTATCAAATCGGAATCGGCGTATTTTTACTCGGTACTTTGCTTTCGGGCTTTTCAGCCTCGATGACTCAATTGATTATTTTCCGTGCTATTCAAGGCTTGGGCGCGGGCGCGCTCGTTCCGCTCGCAATGACAATTATCGGCGACATTTTTACTTTGCGGGAACGCGCAAAAATGCAGGCGTATTTTAGCGGGGTTTGGGGACTGTCAAGCGTTATCGGTCCGGTTATCGGAGGGTTTATTACTGACCAAATCTCGTGGCGCTGGGTATTTTTTATTAATTTGCCAATCGGAATCCTCGCGGCATTAATTATCGGTCTGGCACTCAAAGAGCCGAAACAGCACGAAAATCCGACGATTGATTATGCCGGAGCGGGACTCTTGATGTTGGCAATCAGTTTGCTGATGTTGGCGTTGGTTGAAGGCGGCGCGTCTTTGGCAACACTTTTCTCGCCGACTAATCTTTTGATTCTCGCCGCTGCGACAGTTTTATTGCTGATTTTCTTTTTAGTAGAAAAAAGGGCGAAAGACCCGGTGATTCCGTTTGAGCTTTTTCGCAATCGAACAGTTTCGGTTGCTGTCGCCGCAGGTTTTTTGGCGGGCGTAGCGATGTTCGGGGCAATTTCATTCGTACCTCTGTTTGCTCAAGGCGCGTTAGGTTTGACGGCAACCGAAGCCGGTTCGCTTTTAACTCCACTGATGCTCAGTTGGGTTTTAATGTCAGTCGTCGGCGGACGCCTGCTTTTGAAAGTCGGTTATCGAGCGATAACTATCGTCGGTTTTATCATTTTAACCGTCGGATTCGTTTTGCTTGCTTTGTTTCAGCGAGAAACCGCAAGATTTTGGCTGTATGCTGATTTGGTTTTAATCGGGGCAGGCTTGGGATTAACGATGCTGACGCTTTTAATCGCCGTTCAGCAAGCGGTGGAACGCACAAAACTCGGCGTAGTGACTTCTCTCAATCAATTTTCCAGGGCAATCGGCGGCGCATTCGGTGTTGCAATAATGGGCGCATCTTTAACCGCCGGACTCGCCACCGAACTTAAAAAAGTCGCGCAGAGCGGAAATAGTAATTTGACAATCGAGAGCGCAGCGGAATTTGCTAGTAATCCAAATGCTTTGATCGACCCGCAGGCAAAAGCTAATCTTCCAAACGAAACTTTGGAAATTTTGCAAACGGCAATGGCAGGCTCGGTTAACCGCGTTTTCTGGCTAGGCGGAAGTTTTTCGGCATTGGCATTGCTGGTTGCTTTTCTTTTGCCGCGCCAAAACAACAAATTTGAAAATTCGGCGGAAGTTGAGAAAAATTTTATGATCGGCGAAAAAATGTTTATGGCGGAACAAACTGTTATAAACGCCGAAAGTGAGCCGATTACAAAAATCGGACATCAAGATTGAAATTAAAATTTACTCGTAACTCAAAGCCTCGACCGCATCGAGCCGGGCGGCGCGCATCGCCGGATAAAGCGCGCCCAGGGCTCCGCCGATGAGACCGACCACAAATGTAATTATTACCACCGTCAGACTGATTTCAACTTCTAAAGTTGTAATTTTCGTCAACAGAAAACGAAGGATAAAAGTCAGAAGGATTCCGGTAACAATCCCGAAAAAACTAATCAACAACGCTTCCTGAGCAATAATCCACGCAATCGAAGCGTTTGCCATGCCGAGAGATTTCATAATGCCGATTTGTCTGGTTCTCTCGGTTACAGTCGTGTACATCGTCAACAAAATCACCAGCGCGCTGATCGTAGCGGCGACTCCGACGATGACGTTGAGAAAAACATTGAGCGCGGGCATTCCGGACATATAAAGCTCTTCTAAATCCTTAAACGGCGCGATTTGATTTTCAGGAAATTTATGATGAAGATTGTCCCCGACTTGTTCAACGCTAAAGCCGTCTTTAATTTTGATTAGAAATGCAGTCACCTTTTCTTCACCACCGAGTTGTTTTTGCATTGTCGGCAGTGAAATTTTAATTCGCGCGCCGCCAGCCGGTTCATATGTCCCGACGATGGTAAAGTTTCGCTCCCAAATATTAATCGTGTCGCCAAGTTTTAGATTTTTTTGAATTTGAAAACCGGTGTCAATAATCGCTTCATCGCTATTAGCGGTAAACGTCCGACCTTCCACAACTTGCAGACCGGCAACCGGGGCGTATTGGTCGAAATCTATGCCGTCAATCAGACGATTTCCGGTATTGGTATCGGCTTTGACCGATGTTTGACCGATTGGAATCGCTGTTTGTACGCCTTCAACCTGGTCTAACTCGTTTTTTAGCGAAACGGGAAGGCGAAACGAATCCGAGCCGCTAAACCCGATCGCTCCGGGCGGGCGAAACATTATTTCCGCGCCGACGTTTGCTTCTCGCGTCGCCCTTTCTCTCATTGAACCGTTGGTCAAACCGACGGTAAAAACAATCAGCAAAACGCCGACCGAGATTCCCAAAACACTCACGATTGTGCGTGCCGGGCGATGCATCATATTTGAAAAAACTAAATTATCCATTTTTTGATTTCATGCAATCTTCGCTGATGTAAACTTGAAAATGTCTGCACATTTGATTGAAGCGGGGCATAAACGCTTTACTTTGGCGAATCGCTCGCACCGCTTGTATTCGCTAATCGTGCGGACGCGTTCAAGTCGATATTTGGCGCTCCGTTTTTTTGTTTTTCGGCTTCGTTTTTCATTTCTTCAGGTGATTTCCACCCTGCTCGGTGCAGTAAAACAATCGCAAAGCTAACCGGCACAGCCATATTTGCCGCATTACTTGCAGTAAAAACCCCGAAATTGACACCGATAACTTTACCCGTCTGCCCGAACAGCGGCGCGCCCGAACCGCCCTCAGCCGTTTTGGCGTCGTGAACAATGCGTCTTGTATCCAAATCGGTTATTGCGCCCTGCGTGGTCAGAGGTACAATTTTGCGCGACTGCGCCAAAAAATTTATTAAAGCTTGCCGCGACCCGCCGAATCTTGAATTGATTAACTTGGCTTCCGCATCGTCAACCATTGCCAAAAGCCTGTCGGGTCCATTTGGATAGCCCATAGTCACTACCGTTTTCCCGATAGAAGCGGCTTCGGAATCCGTTTCCATAGGTAAAACAGGAATGTCAGGGGAAACAAAATTTGGATCGATTGAAGCAATAGCTAAATCTTCGCGCGTGCCGACCTGACGAGTTTTGAGAGGAAAAGGCTGCGGAAAGTTTGGAAAATAAATAACCAATCTCTTAACGCGCGCCCGTCCGCCCGCGTCCTTCATCATTTGTTTGACCAGATTATCTTCTTCCCACGGCTGGACGACGTGGCGATTCGTAATGATATAGCCGTTTCCAACGTGAAAACCCGTTCCGATAAAATCATATTCAACCGGACTTCCTGCGCCTTCGGTAGTTAAACCGATTTTTGGAGGTTCAGGCTGGTATTCTTCTTCCGAAACGGGAGGAACGGGTTCGTACGGATCCGGCTGAAAACTCTGCGGGTCAGGATAACGAAGCGTTTTACCGTTTTTACGATCAACTAAATCATAGACGCCGACAATCAGACACACGCCATTGCCGTATTGATCGCGCATATTCTGAGTGAGCGAAATGGTTTTAATAATATCTTTGTTGGATTTGTCGAGTTCTCCGATTTGATCGTTTGTTTGCGCAACCTTTTCCTGTAGCTGGCGGACAAATTCATTCTGCCGTTCGGCTTGCTGTCGATTTTTCTGAAGCTCTCGGTTAAAAGCCACGCCAAGATAAAATATGCCGCTGATCGAGCCGATGACGATTCCCAAAACAATAAGTTTTGTGATCCACGAAATTTCACGGGAAAGCTCGCGGATAAATTCGCGTAGGAATGCTTTTGCGTCATCTCGTTTCGGTGAAAAGGCAGATTCGAGCGCGGCTGACTCAATGAACGGAGCGATGTGCGGCAGTTCACGATTGGTCGTAATAAGAGACGATTTTGAGGTGAGAGAGAAAAACGAAAATGAAATATCGCCTTCCGGAACAGCAATCGTGTCCCCATCTTCAATCGCTGCAAAACGCTGAACCAGCTTGCCGTTAAGCGTCAAGTTCAATTTCTCATTGAAATTTACAACCCTGTAAAGGTTGTTATCCCGTTCTAATTCAAGCCAAACCCCGGTGGCAAGAATCCTCTCAGAATGGATTTGTAAATCACACGTTTCATTTGTCCCAAAACGGATAATTTCTTCTGAAAATAATTCGGTGCGCTTATCCTGACCGACCGAAACATGAATAATAATACCGACTGCCATTCTTCTTCAAAAAAAACCAATAAATATACAACATTTAACAACCAGATAATAACATAAACAAGCGATCAAATTAATATGAAGAAAAAAATATTAAAACCGGCTTTTCACTCTTCAAATTTTTATGTGATTACAAACAAAAAAATGCCCGATACGATTGCTATGTGTTATACTCCGTACGACAAAAGCAGAAAAAATTATAAGAACAAAATGGCTATGAATGGCGACAGGCAATCTGCCTCGATAATTAAAATTTCACTCAGAATTTCTAAAAAGCAGAGTAATGTTCTGCTTTTTTTTATGAGAAAAGTTTCACTTACCGCGAACATCAAAGAATCTCGCCCGCAGTTTTCTTTGGCTGTTATTGAATAAATCTGATTTCCCGGTTTGAGCTCGCCGCAATTGCTTTTGCTCTTCAGGAGGGAGACGTTTGACCGTCCGGCATTCTTGGCAGCAACAGCCTTCAAATTTTTCACGACAGTTTTCGCATTGAATAAAAAGCAGGTGGCACGCTTCGTTTTCACAGTTGTGATGCGTGTCGCATTTTCCGCCGCACTGATGACAATTGCTGATGACCTCTCCGCTAATTTGTTCGCCGAGCCGGTTGTCAAAAACAAAATTTTTGCCTTTAAATTTATTTTCGAGCTTTCGAGCTTTTACTTGATGCACATATTCGATAATTCCGCCTTCGAGATGGAAAACTTTTTCGAATCCGTTGTGCAAAAGATACGCGCTTGCCTTTTCGCAGCGAATGCCCCCGGTGCAATACATAATTATGTTGCGGTCTTGTTTATCGGAAAGCATTTCAACCGCCATCGGTAATTGTTCGCGGAACGTATCCGATGACACTTCGAGCGCATTTTCAAAATGTCCGACTTCGTATTCATAATAGTTTCGCATATCAACGACAATCGTTTCGGGGTTTTCGACGAGCGCGTTAAATTCTTCGGCATTCACATAATCGCCTTTGCGCTGCATCGAAAAATTCGGGTCATCAATGCCGTCGGCGACAATCTTCATCATAAATTTCCTGAAAATCAAATCGCGCCGTTTAAGGATTTAGAAGAGCTTTATATGTCCGGAATGCCCGCGCTCAATGTTTTTCTCAACGTCATCG
>MWVX01000376.1_pt1 | contig 13609 bp, 15 predicted proteins | sample 1047311 | NCBI WGS metagenome assembly MWVX01 (sample SAMN06349984, study PRJNA376086) | soil metagenome | isolation source: MtG-4 sample Antarctic (ecotone) soil | place: Antarctica | collected 2015-01-13 | reverse complement strand
ACCAGCGTGGCATCTAAAGGAATTACATCCATTACATACCGTAAGCCTGCTTTTTTACGCAACAATTTATAAGCGGCTCTCGCTTTCGAAGTCATAAACAATTCCACTGGATCATAACCAGGTTTTAATGGGATAATTGATGATATTTTTTCCATCATACCGCCATACACCTGCTCTATAAGTCGCTATCCATAATTCATCATTATTATCTTTTGCGATGGATAAATACTCATTCAAATTACCATCGTTCTTTCTGTCTAAACTGCCTATGCTTTTTCTCTACTGTAAAATGCTCGATTTATCCGTGTTGTTTTTTGAAGGAGAGTCATTTTCGTAAACATTATAACGATACATTGTATTGAACCAAAAATATCCGTCTTTGTCTTCAATAATGGAGCGAACTCCGTTAGCAGGACCATCGTGAAGTTCTGTTACATCGTCTTCCGTAATCCATTCAATGGATTTGCTGTCATATCGGCATACTCCTAAAACAGCCGTGCCAAACCATACGTTCCCTTTTGTGTCGTTATAAATACTGTAAACATTATAAGGGCTTGCTTGCATGTTTGGGTATTTTGAATTTGGATGGTTTGCCAAATATTCATCTCCAAGTTTAGTATTTGGGAACGTCAGTCGATGTAAGAATTTACCATCATACCTAAACACAAATCCCGAATCCCAAGCCTGTTTGAACCATAAGTCGTTTGGTTCTAACTTCCATTCATTGTCAGAATTGGTTACGCTCAATGTGGTGAAATTTTGACCGTCAAATTTGCTGATGCCTTTACTGGTATTAACGTAAATATTTCCTGATTTATCTTCTTTGATTTCTTCAATTCTGTTGTGAGGCAGCCCGCTTTTCGTAGTAAAATGATGGATTGTTTTTCCGTCATACCGATACAAACCCTCCTCCCAACTTCCAAACCAATAATTGTTTTTCTTGTCCTGATAAACAAGCATGATATTATTTCCGAGTTCTTTTACGGTATCCCCTGCAGTAATAGCCAGGCGTTTGTCATTTACAGTTCCGTTAAGTTGTGAGGTGATCTGTCCGTTGCACGAAGTCAACACAGTTATTATGCTTAAAAATAGAAGTGTACTTAATTTCATAGTCCGTATGTTCAATGTCTGTTGCGATAGAGTTGCCGCTAATCGTTGATAAAGTTATAGCGATGATGTCATATTCTAAAGCTCATTGCAGATTCATCGCCCCTGAACCGCAGCCGAACAGCGATATGTCGATGAGGATATGTTCTTCAGCCCGCATTGCAGAAAGCCACTTGTTGTGCGTCTGTGCTTTTATTTTGGCTATGTTTTAATATTTTCATCATATTCAATTGCTTCCATTTTTCATTTTTTGAACTGCCTTTTCACCTTCTTCTGTAATACCTATTATTTCAGTAAGAACGCCCATTTCTTTTGAGGTGTCGAAAAAAACAATAATTGCAATCGGCGTATTGAAACTTGATATTTCAGGATAACCTTTCTCCGTTAACTCAGAAATTATTTTATCAAGGTCACAAACCGGTACGCTGAAGGCAATATGTTGTACACCTCCCGCAGGATCGGAAAGTATTCTTTCACCTCCCCAACCTCGCAATCAGCACGGCAGCTCGTTTTGCATCAATGGATAAATAATTCAGGTTGGCCGTTTCTTTCTCGGTATGTCCGCCGGCTCCTGCAATGCCTAACCCATCGAGCGACATTTCAACATCATCGCTGACAAAAGAAATATCGGCAGCGCCGGCATTGCGCGGAGGAATTGCTGTTACAGTACCAAAGCCTAAGTCAACACTTACCCTGCTGTAGGCATCAAGCAGCTTTTTATTTCCATCGGTTAATGTCATCGGCGGATAACCGTCATCGCCAAATTCAATTATTGCCGAGGTATGCGGATAATTTTGTTTGATGATGTCAGCCATCATTTGCCGGGCTCTTTTCAACTGCTCGCCGGAGACAGCACGCAGGTCTCCTTTTACAATCACGTCGCTTGCCACAATATTATTTTTTCCTGATGCCGTGGCCGTGTTGGTTGCTTCATTAAACCCAGCCTGCGCACCGCCTGCAATCAATCCCGGGCTGAAGGTTAAGTTTTCTTCCTTGCTTAACGATTCATAAAATGAATTTAAAATACGTGAGGTTTCGAAGATTGCGCCGCTTCCTACTGCACCGGTAAATATCTGTGATGAATGTGCTGCCGTACCTTTTACGGTCAGCGTCCAGTCGGATGCGCCTCTGCGGGATGTCAATGCATGATTGGGATGTCCGTCACCGTCTTCAAATCCTAAAGCAATGTCGGCTCTCAATGCAGCCTCTTTAATATCTTTTTTTGAAAGCGCAATCGGATCGCCGCTCATCTCTTCATCGCCTGTCATGATGATTTCAATGGAAAGATCATCGAGCAGTCCTGCGTCATGCAACGCCTGCATTGCAAGGATGATGATCACATCTCCGCCTTTCATGTCAGAAGCTCCCGGACCTTGCATGATGGAATCGTTTAACATGGTCCACGATTGAAATTTACTGTCAGGCTCAAATACAGTGTCGAGGTGACCGATAAGAAGGAATCTTTTTCCTTTTCCTGCATGAGTGGCAACTAAGTGACCTGCTCTGTTGAAAGGCTCACCGGAGGACCACCGTGTTTCAAACCCAAGCTTTCTCAATTCTTCCATAAAAAGCTCACCTACCTGGCGAACTCCTGCAAAATTCATAGTACCGCTGTTGATGTTTACCGCTGTTTTTAAAAGCGTGATGGCTGCTTCAGTTTTGTCATCGACCGACTTACAGATTTTCAACTCTTCCGAGGTTGCCTGAGCAGCAATCATTTCAGGCAACAGGAAACAAACAATAAGTATTAATTTTATGATATTCATCAAGGAGAAAATATAATTGAATTAGTTTTAATATTCATTTTTCCCGTATCCTTCTACAATACTGCCCCGCAATATTTACAACACCTCGCATCCCTATCATGGCCATCTTTTCCGCAACCGGGGCAGCTTTCGTTCCCGGGTTTTTTACTGCGCACAGCCAGTGCCATTTCGGTTGTGACAATGCCCGTAGGTACGGCAATAATGCCATAACCAATAAACATCATTATAGATGCAATGAATTTGCCGAGTGGTGTAACAGGAGAAATATCGCCGTAGCCCACGGTAGTGATGGTAACAATTGCCCAATAAACAGAGTCCGGAATACTGTTGAAACCATTAACACGACCTTCTACCAGATACATGACAGAGCCAAGGATAATGACCAGACTCAGAACAGCCAGCATGAAAATGCGGATCTTCTTTAAGCTGCTGTAGATAGCGGTTTGAAGGAACTGCATTTCGGTAATGAAATGCGCAAGCTTAAATATGCGGAAGATGCGTAGCAGCCGCAGGGCACGGAAAACCAGTAATGAATGGGCGCCAACAAAAAATATGCTGAGATAAGATGGAATGAGGGCCAGCAGATCGATGATGCCAAGAGAAGAGGTGACATATTGCAAAGGTCGCTGAATGCTGATTAGCCGAAGTATGTATTCGATGGTGAACAAGACAGTAAACGTCCATTCCAGAATATAAAATAACGAACCATATTGCTGGTTGAAGCTTTGGATACTATCGAGCATGACCACTACGATGCTTGCAATAATGAGCAGGAGAAGCACTATATCGAAAATCTTACCGGCTGGGGTGCTGGATTCGTATATAGTTTGATGAAGCCGGATACGCCACGAAATTGAACTTCTCGTTTTTTGCATCTGATATAAAATTAGTGAGAAAATAGTGAGTCTCGGTGGAAATGCAGAAAGACGAATTTTCCCACATCAATAGAATATCCCTCAAACAAAAGCCTCCACAGTTTTCCCAAGAATGGAATTATCAGGAGGGTTGAAGAAATAAGTAGATGTGACTTAAAAAAAATTCGTCCTTCTTGTCCGGAAACCATTCCTTCATCCGTTATATGTAAAATCATTTAAAAACTAAAAACAATTATTATGGAAAAGTTCATGCTCATTCTTCATGGGGGCATAAAAAGCGACGTGTCTCCCGAAGAGTTACAGGCTAATATGGGTAAATGGATGGCATGGGTAGATAAGCTGCGCGCCGAAGGCAAGTATGATTCCGGCGAAGCTCTGTTACCCGGCGGCAAATTAGTTAGAGGTAAGAATGCTGTTACAGATGGACCTTATACCGAAGGTAAAGAACTTGTAGGCGGTTACTTTGTAATGAATGCAGCAACAATAGATGAGGCGATAGCTGAAGCAAAAGAAAATTATCCTGACTTTGATTATGGTGGCACTGTGCAGGTTCGATCTATTATGAAATTTGATATGTAAAGATTGGCAGAGGCTACGAAAGCACAAAGACTTTAAGCAACATAGGCTTAGTGTCCCTTTGTGCTTTCGTTTTTAGTAAATTGTTTTTTCAAAATGCCAGCCTCTCTTAACCAAACTATTGATCACCTCTTCCGCTACGAATCGGGTAAGATGGTAGCAGTGCTTTCAAAGCTGCTTGGGTTACAACAGCTGGAAACTGCTCAAGACCTGGTGCAGGACAGCTTACTTCAAGCACTAAATACATGGAGCCTGAATGGTATTCCTGATAACCCATCAGCATGGCTGCACCGCATAGCAAAAAATAAAGCAATTGACTTTTTTCGCCGCAATAAAAACTTTCAGCACAACATCAGTCCTCAATATGCCTACCTGCTTCATGAGGAGTGTGCGCTAAGACAAACCGATAATGTTCTTTTCAGAGAAGATGAAATACAGGACAGCCAGCTTCGTATGATCTTTGCCTGCTGCCACCCAGCCATACCCGCAGAGTCGCAACTGGCACATGCTTTAAAAACACTTTGCGGACTGAGTTCTGCCGAAATTGCCAAAGCCTTTCTTACTGCTGAAGACAAAATTGCAAAACGCATCTACCGTGCTAAAGAAAAGATCCGAACCGAAGGTATAGTCCTGGAACTGCCGCCACCTTCACATTTATCAAAGCGCCTTGATGCTGTGCTGCAATGCCTTTATCTCTTATTTAATGAAGGCTACAATTCATCGCATCCCGTGAAGCTTATACGTGAAGAACTTTGCGAAGAAGCTATGCGGCTGGCTTTCCTGCTTACACAAAGCAATACCACCAATCTTCCACGTACTAATGCATTACTTGCTCTCTTTTGTTTCCAGGCTTCCCGTTTGCCTGCAAGGCTTGATGGCGGAGGTAATATAATATTGCTTAAACAGCAGGACCGCAGCTTATGGTTTCGCCCACTCATTCAAAAAGGATATCAATACCTGGAGGCAGCAACCGGGGAGGAAACATCCACGTACCATGTAGAGGCAGCCATTGCTTATTTTCATGCCGTCGCCCCCTCTTTTGAAAGGACAGATTGGTCTGCTATTTATTACCTCTATAACATTTTATATGAGCAGCACCATACTCCCTTTATTGCACTTAACAAAGCTATTGCCGCTCTCTATGCAAAGGATGCCACCATTGCCCTCGAAGAATTGCAGGTAATAAAAGGGCTTAACAATTATTATTTATACCACACTGCAATAGGCGAAGTATGTTTTGCAGCCGGTAACAAAGCAGAGGCCCAGGGCCATTATCAAAATGCTCTTAGCTTAACGCATTCCAGCCCGGAACAACAATTGCTGCAAATGAAAATAAGAAGTTGTGAAGAATAATAGAGATGATGTGCCAAGGCAAATAAATTCCTCGAGATATCCAAGTCGTAGTTGGAGAGATGAAGGTTAGAAGTGCGTGAGGAAGTTTTATAAGGTCAGCTGGCAGATTTGGAACAACAAATAAATTTGTTATAGGTTATTTTTATATAAAAAGTATTGACAGAAGTACTCAGTATATTCAAAACCTGGAATAGTCGGGAACTGCTATCTCATAAGGATGCTCCATTAATGTAGAGGTTAATATAAAGTCAGCAGTAGTTCTGTTTACAGCTACTAATACATTCCATACAACTGCAAGTCGTTGTAATGCCTGTACATCACTTTCATGAGGCTGCGATTCTAAAGGATCCCAAAAAAACACCAGGAAGTCCAGTTTACCTTCTGCTATCATTGAACCTATTTGCTGATCTCCACCTAAAGGCCCACTCAATAATTTTGTTACAGCTATATCCAGCTCTTTTTCGATCAGTTCGCCAGTACTTCCTGTTGCAATTATTGTATGCGACTTTAGCACCTCCTTATTTTCTTTGGCCCAGTCGAGCAGGTCTTCCTTTTTCTTATCGTGAGCTACAAGGGCAATATTTTTCTTTAATTGTAAACTTCTTGTTTTTGTCATCTTACATTACTGTTATTGAATAATTTTAAAAGAATGCAGCCTGCTGGTTTATTAACGCCTATATAGTTTTGTTTTATCTGGAAGTAATTCACTTAATCTTCTTCCCTGTTTTATCATTGGATATTTCAATCCAAACGGGGGCATGGTCACTTGACTTCTCCCATCCACGGACATTGCGGTCAACACTGGCAGCAATGAGGCGCTTGCTGAGGTGCGGACTTAGCAGGAAATGATCAATACGTAAACCTGCATTGCGTTCGTAAGCATTACGGAAATAATCAAAGAATGTATATATGATTTCATTCGGATAAAGTTTTCTAATTGCATCCGTCCATCCCTGAGCTACCAAAGCTTTAAATGCCGATCGTACCTCTGGCCGAAAGAGAGCGTCATCTGTCCAACGCTCGGGCTTGTAAACATCAAGTTCAGTTGGCATTACATTATAGTCTCCGGCAAGTACTACAGGAACATCAGATGCAAGAAGTTTGGCCGCATGTATTGTCAGCCGTTCAAACCAGCGAAGTTTATAATCGAACTTCGGTCCGGGAGCCGGGTTGCCGTTTGGCAGGTAAAGGCAGCCAACCTGTATGCCATTGACCATTGCCTCTATATATCGGCTGTGACTATCTTCCGGATCACCCGGAAGCGCACGCAGCACCTCTTCAGGTTTTTCTTTCCGGGATAAGATGGCGACACCATTCCAGCTTTTTTGTCCATGCCAGATTGCATAATAACCTGCATCCTGTATGGCTTTCTCTGGGAATTTTTCCTGAGGAGCTTTTAGTTCCTGCAAGCAAACAACATCGGGCGCTGTTTCATCAAGCCAGCGAAGCAACACCGGTAGCCGTCCGTTGACTCCATTAACATTATAGGTGGCTATTTTCATAAACTTGATTTGGTTTATTTCCGGTGATTGTAGTAAGAATCATGGCTTGTAAAATATGACAAGCCTTTGAACAAGTTTTATATCCTCCGGCAATTTTCATAAATTTCTATCCTAAAAGTTATTCCTGCCTATTCACGTTATTTTAAGGCTGCAATTACCTGACACGGTATTTAATATTATCTTTTACCCCGAAAATGATTGTATATCATTCTGTTCATATATTCATTAAGGTTAAAATTTATCTTTAAAATTTAACACCATGCTAAAAGAATTATACGATCTGGTAAAAGGAAATGCCACAGAATCTGTGATTAATAATCCAGATATACCTAATGAACAAAATGATGCGGTTGTAGCCGAAGCTACCAACACTGTTGCATCAGGATTGCGTAATATAGTTGCCGGCGGGGGAGTGCAAAGCCTGTTGTCCCTATTTGGCAGTGGCGGCAATAATAAAAAAAGCTTATTAGGCAACCCCATTGTATCTATGATGATGGGGCACTTTGCAGGTAAGCTTATGAATAAATTTAATCTGAATAACAGCCAGGCTAATAATTTATCCGGCAGCCTTATTCCAAATGTACTAGGCAGCCTTATTAACAAAACCAATGATCCCGGTAATTCAGGTTTTTCACTTGAAAAAATATTAGGATCAATAACAGGAAATAAAAGTGGAAATTTTGCTGGTGCTCAAAACCCGGACGCGGGAGGTTTCGGGGATTTGCTAAAACAATTAAGTGGGGGCCAGGAACCGGAAAGCGGGGGAGGAATTATGGATGTGATTAAAAATCTTACAGGGGGTGCACAACAGCAACAGCAAAGGAATGGTGGTGGATTGCTTGACCTGATAAAAGGATTTGCGAAGTAATATGTTCGCTCCTGCAGGTATGATCGTCTGCAAATCTGAATTAAAAGAAAGCGTTTGATGGTAAATCATAAAGGACTGCTTAATTGCAGCTGTATAAAAATGTAAACTTGATTGTTTTTAATTTTTTAAATATTCTAATCTTAAAATAATTATTATGAAATTAGTTAAGGTAATTGAAGTTATTTCTGCTTCTGATACAGGCATTGAAGATGCTGTTCAGAATGCTGTAGCAGAAGTTTCTAAAACGATTCGCAATATTGATTCGGTTTATATTAAAGAGATAAAGGCCCATGTGAAAGATGGAAAGGTTACTACTTATGGCGTTAATTGCCAGATTTCTTTTAGAGTAGAGAATGCTGAAGAGTAAACTGAAGGAATCATGTAAATGAACTAAAACCAAAGCTTTAGGGTAATTTCAATACTCCGGATATTACCTGCTGGAAACATAGATTAAAGTGGCTCTTGAAAAGACACTAACGACCATAGAAATCATCTGCGACAAGCAACTGAATGTAGTCCTTTTCTCCCTTACTGCTTAAGCAGCCGGTTCATTGAACCACTGGACATTACTTGAGGGCAACTCTCTGATAGGGGTTTAAGTTCTTTTCGGGACCTAAAATCTTCACGAGCTTGACGGCAGCCATGCCGACCTGCACATAGCTCTTGCGGGGATAAACACCTTTTGGAGCCGGGAACCAGGCTCACCAAAAATTTCCTGCGCAATCAAAAGATCAGAACTTATTATATATAAGGGAATCAGGGTATAGAAAAATTTAAAAGCCTCTCCAGATTCCCGGAGAGGCTTTTAAAATATTTGAAGATAATGGCACAGCATCAACTGCGCATTCTTCAATCTTCATCCAAGTTTCCTATTCATTGCGACAAAACCGAAATGGGCTCTTTGGCTAAGCAATGGCCTTTGAAAAACAGCAGCATGAGTAGAGCAAAAGAGTGATGGGGCAAAAGGAAAAATATGTGGATGTAATGCAGTAAGCTAAACTGAGCAATAGGTTTCAAAAGAGCTTTTATTTTTCCGCGGGAGGGGCTGGGAAAGGGCTGTTGTTTTTCATCAGCCTGATCTTTTGTTTCTTTTGGATCAAGCCAAAAGAAATTAAATTATTCTTATTTATTACTTTTCTTTAGAAGAACTTAGCGAAGCGTTCTCATGAGCATTATGAAGAATAAATTCACAAGCGAATAAAAGTAACCAAAAGAATCGCGATTACTCATTTAATAATTATTTCTTAATAGCATTCGTGAGAGAAGTTCCCAAATGGCTCCGCCTGGGAATCGCTGGCTCACGCGCAAGCTTCGACTGTGCATTCTTCAATTTCATCCAAGTCACTATATATTCTTGGACGTAGCAGGTTGCATGGGAAAAAAAACATATCTTTACAAGTCGGGGGGTAAAAAGAAAGCCAATCAATATCGATTCTGCCCATCACTTCACAATGGACCCTCATTCTTTCAACGGATAATCAGGAGACCATTACTGGCTTAACGCCAGATACGAAATATGGATGGCAAGTGAGAACCGTATGTAATCAATCGCCAGTAGTCTCTTCTGACAGTGCTGCTCAGGATAGGTTTACTACCTCCCCACTTCGATCAGAGGGAGGAATATTTGGCAATGAGGGCTTTGCAGAACTATACCCCAATCCAGTTCAAAATCAACTTACCATTAAGATGGCAACACCCACCAGTGAAGTCATCATTCGTGTGTATGATCTGCAGGAAAATGATTGATCTGCCAACAACAAATCAAAACACGCAGGCACAAATCAACACCACCGCCTTACCTGCCGGGTTTTACACACTTCAAATCACAAATGACAAAACCGGTATTAGTGAGGTGCGCAAGTTTGTGAAGCAGGAGTGATCAGCGAAGCTGCAGAGGGAAGGAGGTCGCAACTCCCACCAGAATTGTATGATGTAGCCGGAGAAATTTGCGAACCGTGCTTGATGAAAATGTGGCTGCAGGAAATCCTGCCTTGCCGGCAGGCATGAAGTGAATTTAAATCGTGATCAATTGAGTGCAGGAATTTACTTCATCAAATTTTTAATTGATGGAGAAGTGGTGATGAAAAAAGTGGTGATACAATAGCGATGATGGATGATTCATTTTATCCGTGTGTGGGGACACACACGGAGGCGGAGACGATAATTTTTTAATTCGTATTCAGCGTGCATAATCTTGCGCAGCTTTTTTATCGCCTTCCTCACCACAATTGGTTATTGACAAGGGCTTTTCTGCGATGCATCTTTACAGTGTTGAAAATGTAGTATCAGCAAATTCAATAAACATAAAAACCATATCAGACTATGAACACCGCAACTAACAATCACCAAATGAAAACAGACGCAACAGGTAAAAGACATCACATGATTCGTTTACTTCAGAATGCAGGCATTGAAACGGGTGCGTGGATGATGTCACTGGGATTTTTTGCAGGTATTATTTGGATGGCTGCAAGTATCATTTAAGCTGTAAAAGCATTAGCGTACACCAAATGAAAAATAAAACGATCATCAGCCGGTATTTAGCATGCTTAATTGGTGGTGCAATAATTTATGCTGTGAAAGGAAAATCAGCTTACATAGCTGCAACCTATGATCCCACTGGTCAGCGTGGAGTTATAGGATCACTAACCGGCGCGAATGTTCGATTCGCATCGAGATATTCTCTTTCTTATTCTTATTCAGCCGCCTACTTTTTAGGCGGCTTCTTTATTTTGTACTATCACCCGAATTAGCGATTGACGATGCCATTTAATTAGTCCACCTTATATCATCAAAAAAATTATTCATCAAAATAATAAAATATCATGCAACCACAAATCCTACTCAAACTTGTTGCCCTCATTCTTTTGCAATGCTTCACCACCACCTTGCTTTTCGCACAAACACCAGCATCATCAACTCAACCAGATAACAGCGCTGTAAATTTTCCCGAGGCAAGTGCCTATTCAAATGCCAATCTCACTTACCAGATCATTGATGCTCCTAACAACACCTACGTTACGACGTGTATGCCGAAGGAAGATTAATGATCCATCAAACCAGTGCTCCGGGCCTTCCAGGCAATGAAGGTTTTAAAACAAAAGCGGATGCAGAGAAAGTGGCACTACTCGTAATTGATAAAATCGAAAAGGGTGAGATGCCACCAACGATATCTATTGAAGAAATGAAAAAACTGAATGTGATTAAATAATCAAATTAACTCACCACTAAAAATATAAATCATGAAAAATATTACACTATTTATTCTCCGAAGCTTAAGCATAGGTGGACTTATCACAATTCTGATTGCTTCGAGTCTAATCAGCAGTTGGGCACAAGACACATGGGTGCAAAAAGCTAATTTAGGGGGAACTGCAAGAGCATATATGGTTGGGTTTTCTATTGGCAACAAAGGGTACGCAGGTACTGGCTCCAATGGAAGCGTCACTAAAAAAGATTTCTGGGAATATGATCCTGTTACTGATGCGTGGACTCAGAAAGCCGACTTCGGGGGCATCGCAAGATATGCGGCCACAGGATTTTCTATCGGTAGCAAAGGCTATATTGGAACCGGCGCAAATTATAACAGCGAATTAGAAAAAGATTTCTGGGAATACAATCCCGTTTCAAATGTATGGACAAAGAAAGCTGACTTCGGCGGAACGCCAAGAGCCTATGCAACCGGATTTTCCATTAGCAGCATCGGTTATATCGGAACCGGCCAGGATGCGAACGGTTATCAAACAGATTTCTGGGAATATTTTCCCGATACCGATTCATGGTCACAGAAAGCCAGCGTCGGGGGACCCGAGAGAATCTCTGCAACCGGATTTTCCATCGGTACTAAGGGATACATCGGAACAGGAAGAGGATACCCTGGATGGTTTAATGATTTCTGGGAATATGATCCTTCAAGCGATGCCTGGACTCAGAAAGCGGACTTTGGTGGAAACGGAAGACAAGGTGCAGTGGGTTTCAATATTGGCAGTAAAGGTTATATCGGAACGGGATACAACTTTGGAGTTTCTTACGGAGATTTTTGGGAATACGATCCGATTGTCAATATCTGGACTCAGAAAGCCAGCTTCGAGGGAGCAGTAAGACTCGAGGCCGTTGGATTTTCAATAGGCAGCAAAGGATATATTGGTACTGGCTGGACTGGCCCAGGAAGTATTGCTTATAATGATTTCTGGGAATATACTCCAGACGGAGCCGTCACGTGTAGTATCCCAACATCTCTTTCAGCAGCTAACATCACCCCCACTTCGGCAACTCTGCACTGGGATGCAGTACCCGGAGCCATAGGCTACAGAGTAAGATATAAGGCTGCCGGAACTTCACAATGGACCCTCATTCTTTCAACGGATAATCAGGAGACCATTACTGGCTTAACGCCAGATACGAAATATGGATGGCAAGTGAGGACCGTATGTAATCAATCGCCAGTAGTCTCTTCTGACAGTGCTGCTCAGGATAGGTTTACTACCTCCCCACTCAGGTCAGAAGGAGGAATGTTTGGCAATGAGGGCTTTGCAGAAGTTTATCCCAATCCCGTTCAAAATGAGCTCACCATCAAATTAGCAACACCTGCCATTGATGTCACCATTCGTATCTACGATCTTCAGGGGAAAATGATTGGGCTACCAACAACAATACAAAACACGCAGGCACAGATCAACACCAAGGCCTTACCTTATGGGTTCTACACGCTTCAAATTACAAATAACAAAACCGGCAAAAGTGAGGTGCGCAAGTTTGTGAAGCAATAGGCTGAGCGCCATTCTTTCTATTCATTTAAAATATTAAAAAACTTTTCTTACATGAAAAATCTAAACACACTTATAATCCTTGCTTTTGCCTTTTCATTTTCGATTGCAACGGCACAAACTGCACCCGGTAAGCAATGGGATGTACGGTTTGGAGGCAGTGGCGAGGATCTCCTTTATTCTCTTCAGCAAACTGCCGACGGGGGATATATCCTGGGCGGATATTCTACTTCAGGAATCAGCGGAGACAAAACACAGGCAAGCCAGGGCTTATCTGATTACTGGATTGTAAAGACCGATGCCGGTGGAGTAATTGAGTGGGATGCAGGGTTTGGAGGCAGCGAGGATGATTACCTTTTATCTCTTCAGCAAACTGCCGACGGGGGATATATCCTGGGCGGATATTCCGGGTCAGGAATCAGCGGAGACAAAACACAGGCAAGCCAGGGCAGTTGGGATTACTGGATTGTAAAGACCGATGCCGGTGGAGTAAAACAATGGGATGCACGGTTTGGAGGCAGCGACAGTGAGGCCCTTCTTTCTCTTCAGCAAACTGCCGACGGGGGATACATCCTGGGCGGATCTTCCTTGTCAGGAATCAGCGGAGACAAAACACAGCAAGCCAGGGCGGTAGTGATTACTGGATTGTAAAGACCGATGCCGGTGGAGTAAAGCAATGGGATGCACGGTTTGGAGGCAGCGACGAGGATTACTTTTCTTCTCTTCAACGTTGCTGCCTCCAAACCGTGCATCCCATTGCTTTACTCCACCGGAATCGGTCCTTACAATCCAGTAA
>MWVX01000375.1_pt1 | contig 13629 bp, 12 predicted proteins | sample 1047311 | NCBI WGS metagenome assembly MWVX01 (sample SAMN06349984, study PRJNA376086) | soil metagenome | isolation source: MtG-4 sample Antarctic (ecotone) soil | place: Antarctica | collected 2015-01-13 | reverse complement strand
TCCTCTATGTGACCATAATAACCCTTCATATTAGCAAGTGTTTTGTTCGCGTAATGAAGAACCACATATGGCAGCACAAGTCTGATTACAATTAGCACAACAACTATTATAAGAAGAATACGCAACAGCCTTCCTCTTTTTGCATGTTTATTCGCCGGGTTAGAGTTTTGCTTCACTATTTATAAATATTTAAGTTTTTTTGGAAAAATATATGCCATTTTTTAATTTGAAATAACACGTCAGAAACTTATAGAAACTACCTTCCTTGCTCATTATCTATGAAAAAAATTTTCTGAGGTATTTTCAGAAGTCGTTGCTCTGAAACCTAATCGGTTTTTATTTCGGAATAAATCTTGCTAAGCCGTTACAAAATTAAAAAAATGAAATTGAGACTTCATCTTTTTGCCATTGCGATCGCTTGTACGGTAGGTTGCAAGAATCCCGATGATAACAGCCTTAATATTTTTTCTCTGGCAGATGATATTGAACTGGGGAATCAGGTTAGCGGTGAAATTGCGAGTAACCCAGCAGAGTATCCGGTCCTAGATTCAATTCAATATGCCGATGCTTATGCTTATGTAAATAATATTCGTAATAAAATACTAAATGGCGGTAATGTCTTTTATAAAGATGAATTTGTATGGGGTATGTACATAATAAATGATGATGCGACTGTGAATGCTTTTTGCACACCAGGCGGCTATATTTATATCTATACCGGATTATTAAAATATCTTGAATCTGAAGATCAGCTTGCGGGTGTAATGGGGCATGAGATGGCCCACGCCGACCGGCGCCATACAACCGACCAGCTTACAAAGGCTTATGGCGTTGAATTTCTGATCAGCATTCTATTGAGTGGAAGTGCTGTTGATTATGCTGCACTGGCAGCTAATATTGCTTTTCTTGAATTCAGCCGTGAAAATGAAACGGAAGCAGATGAATATTCTGTTATTTACTTATGTCCAACAGACTACAATGCAGCAGGGTCGGCAGGATTCTTTATAAAACTGATTGAGGATGGTCAAACGGGTGATGTGCCGGTATTTTTTAGCACCCATCCAGATCCTGGAAACCGGATTGAAAACATCAATGCCGAAAAGGTCGAACAAGGGTGCATAGGTAGCGCCACTTATGATCAAGCCTATCAGGACTTTTTAGCTTCTCTGCCGTAAGGTATTTGTGGATTTTAGCTTGCTTTCATACTGGGACAGAAAGTGCTATAGTGAGGGATCCTCGAAAGTATTGCCTTGATTAATATCACCTGTTGTATATCCTTTCTTAAACCAATACATTCGCTGTTGAGAGGTTCCATGAGTGAAAGCATCAGGTACAACATGCCCCTGAGATTGCTTCTGAAGTCGGTCGTCTCCTATAGCATTTGCTGCGTTTAAAGCCTCTTCAATATCACCGGGCTCAAGGATATTTTCAAGTTCATTCGCATAATGGGCCCATACACCTGCAAAGAAGTCCGCCTGAAGCTCAGTTTTTACTGATAACTGATTGTATTCTTTTTCGCTGACTGATTCACGGGCTCTCGCCATTTTATCCGATATCCCCAATAAGTTCTGTACATGATGCCCTACTTCATGGGCTACAACATAGGCCATAGCAAAATCTCCCGGGGCCCTAAAACGAGTACGCAGATCCTGGTAGAAAGCTAAATCTATATAAAGATTCTGATCTGCAGGACAGTAGAATGGCCCGGAAGCTGCACTTCCAAAACCACATGCCGTTTGTGCAGAATTTTTAAATAAAACCAATGTAGGGGCCTGGTATGTTATACCCCGCTGAGCTAATAACCTGCTCCAAATATCCTCGGTTTCTGCAAGCACAACAGAAACAAACTGTGCCATGGTATCTTCAGATGCCTGCTGCTCGGCAGAGATTGCCGGGCCCCCTCCGGGCAATTGTTGAAGCTGCGATGGATCACCACCTAATAAGAAATTCAACAGCACAGCAACTATTCCTACCAAGCCCCCTCCTATTGCAAGAGGCCCACCCATTCCACGGCGGTCGTCTACATTTGTACTAAGCCTTCTGCCTCTCCATAACATATGATTATATTTTAATTTTTTAGAATGATATCTTTAGTGATGCCCTTTGATTCTGATGGTAAAATTAAAATAACTGGGCTATTTATTATCCAGAAAACTCAACTTCATTCTACAATGGATGGCGGAAGATGACCCATCTTAGGCAACAAACATACTAAAAGGATCACCTCGTCAATAAATATATTTAGGCATTATAGCTCCTTGTATTCCACAGCTCTGCTAATAATTTTCTCGCGGCTAAATTCATGTTCAAGCTGTTCCCTGAATTTTAGCCACCATTCTTTGTCTAGCTTACTTGTCATCACCTCAAAGATCAATACATAATCCCGGCAAACCTCACCTGTGGAATCACTCCACGATCCCTCGGCCGGGGTATTACGATAAATAGTTACTCCTCCGAATTTATCTATAAATACCTTCTTTACTTTCTCATATTTAGCTCCCGGAAATTGCTTCCCATCATTGTCGTTCAACGGCAATAACAATTGTATCAAAAAATTCATACAAGAAGATTATCCGTGGTAAGGCCCGCTGCTAAGAATTAAGAGCAGCTTGTGCATCCTTATTTCCCTTTTTATATTTTATTCTTAAAAAGATCAGTAATACATTAATTATAAAGGAGAAGCAATTGGTAACAACAATGGGTATGTCTTTCTTTAAGAATCCATATGCCATCCATAAACCAAGGCCAGTAAGAAGAATAATAAGCATGATAAGAGATATATCCTCGGCTTCTTTTTTTTTCAATGTTTTTATCAATTGTGGCAGCAAGGAGCTAGCTGTACAAATTCCTGCAGATATTCCTATTATTTGTATGAGAAGACGCTCGTCCATAAATTCTAATTCTTATTAATTTGATAGTTATAAATCCTATTTCACGGGAAATAAATTCTTGTACTATACGATTTTCCTTTCCCTTAATAAAATAATACTATTTTACCTTTTTCAAGGCGCCTACCACCGGGAATCTGAAGATGATCTTGCCAATGGGGGGCATTGTATCACCTAATACAAATCCCCATGGTTTTAATGGCTCAATGCGATCAAAAATAACCTTTATAATTGCTAATAATGGAATTGATAAGAACATGCCTGGAATGCCCCACAAAGCACCACCACACAAAACCGCAATAAGAGAAACCAAAGCATTCAGCCTTACTTTCGAAGCTACAATTTTCGGAACAAGAAAATTATTGTCTATCAATTGAATTAAAAGGAACATGGCCATCACAAGCAAAGCATATGTAGGAGGCTTTGTAACTAACGCCATTACTACTGCAAGCGATAAAGCTATGAGACCTCCTACATATGGAATTATATTTAACAGGGCTCCAATAAAACCAAGCAGTATTGCATAGTCAACTCCCAGAATTAGCAATCCTATGGCATTCAGCGCGGCAACAATAGCAGTTTCAATTAACAACCCAATGAGGTAACTCTGAATTACAGTTTTGCTTTCTACAAGAACCTCTGCAACGGTGCCGTGCTCTGTTCTGTGAAATAATTTCTTTATAAATTCCAGCAACAGCGGCTTGTAAAAAAGAAGCATGAAAATATAAACCGGCAGCAACAATATTACTATAAGCAAGCCTGATACTGTAGTGAGCGTTTTTCCAATTAGCAAATTGCTGTTTTCAACTGCATCTTGTTTTGTCTGTTTGATCCAACTATCAATATTGGAAGTACTTATATTGAATTCTGAGGAGACCCAGGAAACGATCATTGAAAGCAATTCATTGAATTTTTCTTTTAGTTCGGGGAAGGCTTCGCTAAACATGCTCATTTGTGAAGCGATAAAAAATACCAGCATTCCAAAAAAAGTCATGGTCAAAATAATGGTAATCACGATAGCAAGTACACGATTAAGTTTATAGCGATGCAGGAAATTTACTACCCGGTTGAGGAGAATCGCAAAAATTGTTGCATAAATAAGCGGGACAATGATGCTCTGCCCCACATATAACATAAAAATAAAGGTGAAGGTACCAAGGCAGATTAATGATGCCTTAATATAAAAAGGTATTCTTTCAGGCACAGTCACTATTTCCGCCTTGCTCGCATGACGAACCAGAGAATAAGACCGATGATTGCCACTACTAGAAAAATCCCAAGGCCCATTCCAGCCTTAAATATTCCACCGGCTAAATCGCATGAGCTGAAAACAAAGAGCACACATATTATCAAAATGAAACGAAGCTTATCCATTTGGTTAATGATTTAGTGATGATTTTTAATGATAAAATTTAAAGATTTTTTTGAATATATGGTTTTGCTCACCTGATATTCTCGATCTTCTTTACCAGATGCACTACGATGAATTATACTGATAATTATGGACAGGCATTAGGGCTTCTGTTCTCTATTTAATCCCCGACCAGTTTTCTGCTGCAGTTCCTCTATTCTTTTCGATGCCTGAGCCTTTGTTAGATTTTCATCCATAGGTTCTTTGGCTTCATCTGAAAGGGTTTGTAAATATGAGCGTTGCGCTTCAGTCATTGGTTCATCACCTGTAACCCAGTTATCGGGATCCTTTACAGTATTTGATCCATTGGTCGGTTTCGATTCTTCTGTGTTCTCTCCACTGTCACGTGGCTGATCATTTGTATTATCCTGCATAAGAGAATTTTAATAGCTGATAAAATCAGGTATTCAAAATCCAAAAATACACCTTCTCGGAAAAAGTCTGCAATGCGCCTAATTCCGGCGACATCAATGCGGCGATTTGGGAATAACAATTGTACGCTGTCAGCTAAAATTCATTTATGAATCAACCAATTTCCAATCAAAATATAGCAGACCCAAACTGGTTCACAGTTGCCCCTGGAGTGTGGGGGATGAAGGACATTTTCGTGAACATATATATGGTTCATAACCCATCAACAAATCAATGGGTGTTGATAGATGCTGGCCTCAAAACTTCCGCTCCCAAAATCATGAAGATGGCTGCAAATATTTTTTCTCCACAAATCATTCCTTCTGCGATAATTCTAACCCACGGCCATTTCGATCATGTGGGATCACTGATCGAGCTGGTAAACGAATGGCAGGTATCTGTTTATGCTCATCCCCTCGAATCGCCTTATTTAACAGGAAAGTCTGCATATCCACCACCTGATCCATTTGTAGGGGGTGGCATCATGCCCTTGCTTTCGTACTTATTTCCAAGAAGTCCGGTAGACACAGGTAAGTGGCTACGCGAAATACCTAGGGATGGAAGTGTTCCGGGCTTAACCGAATGGTCATGGCTGCATACACCTGGACATGCCCCCGGTCACATCAGCTTGTATCGTAAGCGTGATGGTGTGTTGCTTTCAGGTGATGCAATTATCACCACCAATCAACAGTCAGCGTTTGCAATCATGAATCAGACAAAGATTCTGTCCGGACCACCAAAATATTTTACGACCGACTGGTCTGCTGCACGTTCTTCCGCTTCTAAGCTCGTGGCACTGGAGCCAGAGGTCATTGCAGCAGGTCATGGCAAACCAATGAGGGGAATTCAATTGCGTCAATCCATGCTCAATCTGTTGAATAATTTCCAACGGGATGCTGTGCCTCGTGGCGGAAGATATGTTGAAGAAGCTGCAGAGATGGATGAACACGGTGTTCAATATGTTCCTCCTTTCATGATTCCGGATAGAACAGCATTAACGTTGATCGGTCTTGCAGTCGGAATTACACTTAGCGTATTATTGATTCAACGAAAAAGAAACAGAACATCTTCTAAAATATAATGGTTGGAAGGAGTAGATGATAACTTTTATTTTGAAGTGCATGCTCGATTCTTATATTACTTCGGTACCACTATAGAAATAAAAGATGAAGAATAACCGCCCCAGATTCCCAGGCCGCCATTAATATTTGACTGAATGATAACGGGTGAAGAAAAAGGACTCCCCTGCCCGCCGAGCTCGAATTCTTCTGTGCGCCAATAATCAAAATGCGGCTTATCAATACCTGACCATTTCACGGTTATAGTATCTCCTTTTTTGAAGAGTCCATAATTTTCGAATGATGTGGAATCGTTCCGGTTTATCCCTCTGTCAAGAGGAAAATCGAAGGTGGTGCCATTTATCACCGCATCTTCGAAAACGGAATTGAGGCCGGGATAAAATCCTTCATTATTTATCTGTGTAAAATATCGAACATACTGACCAAGTTGGGGCGGATCGTTATACCGGCAAATAAGGCGAACAAGCGTATCGTTGTCGGGATCAGCATTTTGTTCGTACCAGATCGAATCTAATGGAATGACATTAGGAATGGTGGTTACGGCATTTAAGGTTTTACCTTCTGTCTGAACTGTAAGGGTATAGGTTTTACCAACTTCACCTACCATATTTAATCCAAGATAAACTGAAACAACCGCGCCAAGTGTATCTAATGAGAATTCAGAAAGTGTGATTGTCTGTGTGCCGTCGGATACCTGAACAACAGCATCGTGAACGAATAAATTACTAAGAGAGTCGAGATAAAAAGTAGAATAATAATCTGATGTTCTTGTAAGAATAACATAGGGTGGCTGTCCTGTTTCGATATGACCCTCAACAACAATCTGTTCTTCAGAAGGTGGGATATTGAGCGTGATATCTTTTTGACACGATGAAATCAGGAGTACTGAGAAACAGAATATAAAGAACCTTTTATTAGGGTGATTCAGAGAGGGCGCTGGCCACGAACCAAGTATTTTGACACAACAGAAAAGCACTAAGCTTATATTAAGCTTCCAATACGTTATTGAACAGAGCTTATAATATTTTAGGTTCATAATTTTTAATGACTAAAATTTAAAGTTCCAGGTAATTGATGGAATAATAGGAAACAGGCTCACCTGCTTCGCCTGTATAGTAATTTCGGGGTCTTCAAGAAAAACGCCATCGTATTTATTAAATATAAAATAGGGATTCATCCTGTTGTAAACATTGTAAATGGAAAAATTCCATCCAGATTGAAACCTGCGGTCTTTACGGCCCTCATAGGTCGCCCCAATATCAAGGCGGTGATATGCCGGCAGCCGTTCTTCGTTGATGCCGTCATAATGTGTAAGGATGTTGCCTTCAATAAAATATTTTGAATCAGGAAGGGTGAATGCGATACCCGTCTGGAAAACGAAGGTTGCTCCAAGGGTCCAGTGATCATTGATGCGATAAGATCCAACGATAGAGAGGTTATGTCTTCTATCATACCTGTAAGGAAATACCTCTCCTCTATTGAGATCAGGAAAAGTTCGGTTCGTAAAGGCAAGGGTATACCCAATCCATCCTGTGAAGTCCCCATATTTCTTATTCACAAACATTTCAATTCCATACGAGATGCCGTTTCCAAAAACGAAGCTCTCTTCGAGGTTCTCATTGGGAGAGGGGGTATATCCCTCTTTATATTCAATCTGATTTTGTAGCTGCTTGTAATAAACCTCGATAGAGGTTTCGTATGTATTGTCTTTGAAATTTCTAAAATAACCCAATGAATATTGATAGCCGAGTTGCGGCTTCACGAGCGCAGAGCTTGGCACCCAAATATCGGTTGGCAACGTTGTTCCATTGTTACTTACGAGATGAATATACTGATTGTTGATGGTGAAAGCCGCTTTAACCGATGAATTGCGATCAACGGAAAAACGCATCATCAGCCGGGGTTCTATGCCGCCATATGTTTTTATATGTTCTCCTGCTGAATAAAGGATGCTGTCTTCAGGCAGACCCGAAAAAGGATCATATATAATTTTCTTATATGGACCTACTTGATTGAATAAGGAAAGACGAATGCCTCCGTGAAGCTGAATTTTCTCTGTAAAATCAAACTGATCCTGAATGTAGACAGCACCCTCGTGAGCATATAGTTTTTGAATGCCTTCCGGATTGAATTCAACATCTCCGCTTTTTCCAGAGATGCTGCTTGGCTGAAAAATGTGGTAAATATAATTAACACCAAACTTCACCAGGTGCCTTGCACCCAGGAAATAATCGAAATCAATCTTTGAATTAACGTCTCGTATTCCTGAAAAGAGAGAAAACTCAAAAAGGTTTTGATTTGCATTGAGCTCAAACTTATAGTCCTGGTAAATTACGGATGCATTCATGAACAACCGGTTGCTAAACAAATGATTCCACCGAAGAGTGGCAGTGGCATTTCCCCACGGAATTTCAAGGTTGATATAATCATTAGAAAATTTAAAAACATCACGCCCGAAATAGCCGCTTAGATACAATCGGTTCTTATCTGAGAATCTATAATTCACTTTCGCATTCACATCATAAAAGAAATATCCTGATCCGCCGAACTCAGTATTTTTAACGAAAGGTTTTGTAAGCACATCCAGGTATGTTCTTCTACCAGAAACAATGAACGAACTTTTATTCTTTACCAGTGGCCCTTCAAGAGTAAGACGCGATGCGATGACTCCGATTCCTCCTGAACCATGAAATGTCTGATTGTTTCCATCTTTCATTGAAATGTCTAAAACAGACGAGATACGACCACCATATTCTGCAGGCATTCCCTCTTTAAATAAGGTAGTATTCAGGATGGCATCTGAATTAAAAACTGAAAAAAAACCAAATAAATGAGAAGCATTATATACCGTAGCCTCATCCAGCAATATTAAATTCTGATCTGGTCCACCACCGCGAACATAGAAGCCTGAAGTGCCTTCGCTTCCACCCTGCACACCCGGCAACAACTGAATGGTTTTCAGGATGTCCTGCTCGCCAAATAAAACAGGCAGAGTTTTGATCTTTTCCATCGACAGGTCAAACTTTCCCATTTGGGAGCTCCTTACATTTTGATCTTTTGTATCTGAAGCTTCTACCGTGATCTCCTGAATCATTTTTACGGAAGGAAGAAGTCCGACATTCAATCTTAGATCCTCATTGACTGAAATAAGAGTGTCAATGGTTTCAAAGCCTAAGAATGAAAAGTTGAGTGAATATGCTCCAGGAGATAAAGAAATTGAATAAAATCCATAATCATTCGTCGCCGTTCCAATAGTTGTTCCTATTACACCAACCGTAGCCCCTATCATGCTTTCACCCGTGGCAGCCTCTTTTACATAACCACTCACGGTTACCTTTTGCTGAGAGAAAACTCTGACATGAAAAAATAATGTGATAATAACAAGTGCGAAAACAATTTTTACAGGGAGGGAGCGCATAAAAAACTGGGCAAAGGTATGTCAGCGAAACTACTTGTATAAAGAAGATTCGACGACGTCAAATGAGGGCTCATTTCCGAACACAGTTTCTTCTGTCATCATTTGTGCAAGAAAAGTATCCATACCTGACCTCATGAGGTCGGTGAACGGATATTTGATCTTATTCATAAGGTAATCGAAAGTATCCACCCCGGGATAAAAAAATTCATTTTGCTTAGCGACTTCCGGAATTCTGTATATTCCATCTTTTAGTGCCTGATTAAAAGATGCGCTAAAGACTTCGGTAAGAGGCTCATTGGCCACCCAACAAGCATAGACGAAAGGCAGGCCTGTAAGCTTCTTCCATGCCACGCCAAGGTCGTAACAAAATTTATATGATGACTTCAGTTGCAATGACCGGTCACCAATAATCAGCCCTGCGGTTGCATCGGATATTTTATTCTCATAGCCATAAACCGCATTAACCAATTGTGGATTTGTTTTCCAATGATCTTTTAATAATATTCGGGTAAGTTCTACAGATGTGCGGGACTGATAATCTAAGTAAATTGCCTCTACCTCTTCCATCTTAACCTGAGAATAAATACATACAGAAGTTACAGGCCCATCACTGCCAATACAATAATCCGTTATTATTTTTGCGGAAGGAATCTGAGGGATCACCGCAGTAGGAACTAAACCAATGGTAGCTTTCCCACTTTTCAGCTTGCTTGCTACTACTGAGGGAATATCCTGAAATAGCTCAATATGATTGATAATTTCATTTTGTTCTAGGCCATAGATGAATGGCTTTGTGTTCAGATATGAAACAGCAGAAATTTTTATTTTATGCACTTTATGCTCTTTTTACATGATACCATCTCAAATAAACTTTCCTGGTAATGCTATTACTTTTTCTCTTTTATCATGCTCTGCAAATGATCCATGTTGTTGAATAGTTGTATTGAAAAACGCTTATCCTCATAAATAAGTTTGTAGAGTGTTAGATTATGATGAGGAAACTGATCCATCGTATTCAGCGTTTGATGCAATAAGGTGGGCAGAAATATACGCATGGCGCGTCCATGCATGCAAATCAATATTTTCTTTTCTGTTTGTTGAAATAAGTAGCTGATGAATTTCATGTGACGTTGCTGCACTTCAGCGGGGCTCTCTCCACCAGGTGCTTTTTCGTTCAGATGTCCTGAAGTCCAGCATTCAAGGAGTTCTCGGTATAGCTTCTTAAATTCCGGTGTTGCGCGCTTACCCTCAAAAATGCCCCAACTGATTTCATCAATATCTGCAGATTGTAGCCATGGAATTCCAGCCTCTATAAAGTGAATGACTGATTCATGTGTACGTCGAAGCGAGGAAGTATAAACAATTTCAAACCCTTCCGTCTTATATGCATCATAAAAGAGTTGAGCCTGGTTGCGGCCGGTTTCGTTAAGAGATGGATCAACACCGCGACCCTGCACAATGCCCTGAAGATTGTAGTCAGTCTCGCCATGTCGGATGATAAATATTTCTGATGTTTGGATGGGATTGAATTAAAAAATTATTGATCAATTATTATTCACCACCGGCAATTCATAGAACCTTTGTTTCTTTTCCTCAAAAATTACGTTCTTATAATCCTGTACCACATTGTAAAGTGTATCTCTTTCAATAGGATGTCTGCCCACCTGTTTTATCAGATCCACAATATCATTTGTTGTCATTGCAGGATGCTGATCTTCCGCGCCGGCCATCGAATAAATTTTCGTCGAATCATCAATGGTCCCATCAACGTCATCTACTCCAAAGTTCAGCAGCAATTGAGTTGTTGACCTCCCTATCATAGGCCAATAGGCCTTGATGTGTGGGAAATTATCAAGATAAATTCTTGCCATTGCGTAGCAACGCAGATCGTCTACAATTGAAGCCTCAGAAATATGCGACATCTCATTGTCCATGTTTCTGAATTTTAAGGGTATAAAGGCATTGAAACCACCAGTATGATCCTGCAGAGCACGAAGCCGGCTCATGTGGTCTATGCGATGAATATATTTCTCTATGTGACCGTAAAGCATTGTGGCATTTGAATGCATTCCCAGGTGATGTGCTGTTTCATGAATCAATAGCCATTGCTCTGATGTCGCCTTGTCTTTACAGATTATATCCCGGATTTCTTTATGAAAAATTTCCGCTCCACCACCGGGCAAAGAATCCATGCCGTGATCTTTTAAAATCTTAAGGCCAGCTTCCACACTAACTTTAGCCTTGCGAAACATGTATTCAAGCTCTACAGCAGTAAAGGCTTTTACATGTAGATCAGGTCGGATCTCTTTAATTTTTTTAATCAAATTCGCAAAAAACATGAGGTTCATCTTTGGATGAACTCCACCAACGATATGCACTTCTGTCACAGGAATACCCTCATACTTCCTTACTGCATCAAGCATCTGCTTCTCAGTCAGCTCCCATGCCTCATCTTCCTGCTGAACTAGCCGCGAATATGAACAAAACTTACAGGTAAAAACACATTTGTTAGTTGGTTCAATATGAAAGTTGCGATTGAAAAAGGTGTGATCACCATGTTTATTTTGCCTGATAAAATTTGCAAGCGAACCCAGCAATCCCAACTCAGCTCGCTCATAAAGAAGCAATGCTTCAATGTCTGTGATTCTCTCTAACTGCAGAACTTTGTCTGCTATAGATTCCAAATCCTTAGAAATTTTAAGAGAGTGTTTTAACGCCTGCATATCTGGAGGAATATCTACTATTATTTAAGTCAATAACAACCATTGTCGAAATGAGTTTACTATTTCTATTATTCAATGATTCATACCATGATGGATTTTAACTACTCATTACTTCCCCAATGGCCTTATTATAGAGCTTCTTCCACTCAATTACTTCCCCCCAGTTCTCCTGATCAATAATAAGATCTGAATCGGTGACCTCACCCAGCAAACTAAAATCCACATTCTTGGAGAGCAGATGCTCAATGAAATCATCCTGCTTTTCAGGAGATGTAGAAACAATAATTCGGCTCTGACTTTCACCAAAGAGAAAAGCGTCTTTACGGATGCTTTCATCTAGTGAAATATCGAAACCCCAACCTTCGGGGATTGCACATTCCAGCAATGTAACGAAAAGGCCACCGTCAGAGCAATCATGTGCAGATTCTATCAATTTCCTTTTGATTAACTGCTGCACGGCCTTTTGAATATTATATTCTTCATCAAGATCAAAATATGGTGCTGGAGAATACCGAATGCCACATATGGTGGCGAGATATTCTGAAGAACCAATATCATCTCTTGATTCACCGACGAGATAAATAAGATCGCCTGGATTTTTAAAATCAAGTGTCATTCTGTCGTCAAAATGGTCCAGAAGCCCAACCATTCCAATGGTAGGGGTTGGAAACACAGGCCCGTCATCCGCTGACTGATTATAGAAGCTCACATTCCCTCCCGTAACAGGCGTATTAAACTTGCGACAAGCCATCCCCATGCCCTCTATTGCATTTACAAATTGCCAGTATACTTCTGGGTTGTAAGGATTGCCAAAATTTAAACAATTGGTGATTGCCACAGGGCGACCGCCGGAACAAACAATATTACGAGCGGCTTCGCTAACTGCAATAGCGGCTCCTTTATTCGGATCTGCAAACACATACCTTGAATTGCAATCAACTGTCAGGGCAAGATGTTTTTCACTGTTGCTGATCCTTATTATGGCTGCATCTGACGGGGTGTTTGTAGAAGTATTTCCGATCCCTACCATTGAATCGTATTGATGATAGATCCACTGCCTGGAAGCGATATTCGGAAGTGAAACCAATTTGAGGGCGACACTTTTCAGATCAACGGGGTGGTTTATGTTATTCAGATCGAAATTTGAGAGACGATCTATATAGTCCGGTTTTTTATATTCCCGATCATATACGGGGGCACCTCCGCCCAAAACAAGAGAGGCCGCCGGTACATCAGCTACAAGCTCCTTATGCATGAAAAACTTAAGACGATCGCCCTCAGTTACCTCCCCGATCTGCACGCAATGCAAATCCCATTTTTCATATACCGCATTCACCTCTTCATCCCTACCCTTTTCAACAACAAGCAACATGCGTTCCTGCGATTCAGAGAGGAGTATCTCAAAGGGCTTCATGTTTTGCTGTCGTGCAGGAACTTTATCAAGCCATATGTTCATACCGTGCTTACCTTTTGCTGACATCTCAGAGGTAGAACAGATGATGCCTGCAGCACCCATATCCTGCATGCCTATGATGGCTCCTGTTTTTATCGCTTCCAGAGAAGCCTCTAACAATAATTTCTCCTGGAAAGGATCACCTACCTGCACGCTTGGCAAATCCTCATGAGAGTCTTCTGTAATATTTTGTGAGGCGAAGCTTGCTCCATGGATGCCATCTTTTCCTGTAGCCGAGCCTGTGAT
>MWVX01000374.1_pt1 | contig 13636 bp, 17 predicted proteins | sample 1047311 | NCBI WGS metagenome assembly MWVX01 (sample SAMN06349984, study PRJNA376086) | soil metagenome | isolation source: MtG-4 sample Antarctic (ecotone) soil | place: Antarctica | collected 2015-01-13 | reverse complement strand
CCTATAGCCGTTGGTGATAACGTAAAGGTTGAAATGGAAAATGAAGGCGAAGGATCTGTTGTGATTAATGAGATATATGATAGAAAAAATTACATTACCCGGCAATCGCCACACAATAAAAACCAGCATCACATAATTGCTGCCAACCTTGACCAATCTTTGTTATTTGCAACACTAAAAAATCCCAAAACTTCACAGGGATTTATTGACCGTTTTTTAATTGCATCTGAAGCGTATCACGTACCTGCTATTATTATATTTAATAAATCAGACCTCTATAAAAAAAAAGAAATAGCAAAATTTCAGGAATTAAAATCTATTTATGGGGGTATCGGTTATACCATTCAGGCCATGAGCGTTGCCGAAAATACAGGTGTAACCGAGGTAAAGAATTTATTGAAAGATAAAGTCACTTTACTGTCTGGTCATTCAGGTGTTGGTAAATCATCTTTTATTAATATAGTTTTTCCTGAGCTGATTTTAAAAACACAGGATGTAAGTGGATGGAGCGGTAAAGGTTTGCATACAACCACATTTGCAGAAATGTTTGATCTTCCTTTTGGGGGAAAGATCATTGATACGCCGGGATTAAGAGAGTTTGCACTAATGGATATTTCTAAACAGGAGCTTTCCCATTTTTATCCTGAGATGAGGGCATTGATCAGCGAATGCCAGTTCAATAATTGTATGCACCTGAACGAGCCGGATTGTGCAGTAAAATCCGGAGTAAATGATGGAAGTGTTTCAATAGATCGTTACGTAAGTTATTGTAACATTCTCGATAGTATAGAAGAAAAAAGCTGGTAGCTCTGGCATCGGCCATCAGGCAAAAGTCATCATCCTAATATGCCATTTTTTCTAAAAAACTTGCAACTTCTAAAACAGCTTTATTTTCTTTTTCCATGGCTTTGGTACTGTGCGGCAGAATAGAAACGCCATTAAATATATTATAGTGTAGCGTTAAAAAATGATTCTTGTATTGAAAATCCCAGTCGAGTGTTTCTGCATCGTCAACCTGGTTTAAAAAAGTGACATTTAATTCCTGCGCAAGAGTATCGGCAATAAGGTAAAATTTTGAAATGCCACAGTTGTCGTCAATAACGGCTTCTGTACCACCGTACTTAGTTTTTAAATGATAACACATAGAGGTATATTTTAGTTTTAATAAGGGATTTAAAAATCGGATTGTTTATAAAAAATGATGAACTTATGAATTAAATTTCTTTGCTTTCCTCACTGCTTTTGCAGACTTCTTATCGCCTGATAATATCTTTTCTGCACCTATACTTTTTCCGTCAGTAGGGCAACCGCTTTTTCTTTTAAATACAGAACAACCTGATAAAAAGCAAATGCAAACCACTGCCAGTAATATCTTCTTCATTTATTAAATTGATATTTAAGATGCATTTATCTGGAAATAAGTGGTGTGATAAATTGTTAACTTATGTTAAATAATCCGTTCATTTATACCAACCTGCATACATCACATAGTTTTCTGCAATCCTGTTTATTTCGCCACTTATCATTGACTGAGGAATATCTTTTATTTTTTTAGCCGGTACACCTGCATAAATACTTCCTGCTTCAACTACTGTGTTTTCTAACACTACAGCTCCGGCAGCAATAATTGAATTACTGCCAATATGAGCGTGATCCATCACTATTGCTCCCATACCAACTAATACATTGTCATCTATAACGCAGCCATGTACAATTGCATTGTGTCCGATGCTAACATTATTTCCAACAACAGTTCCTGCCCTCTGGTACGTGCAATGGATAATTGCCCCATCCTGCACATTAACCTTATTGCCAAGCCGTATCGTGTTCACATCACCTCTTATCACTGCATTAAACCAAATACTGCAATCATCTCCAATAACCACATCACCTGTAATGGTGGCATTCGGGGCAATATAACAGTTAAGGCCAAAGGCAGGCAATACTCCTTTCACCGGGATTATTAAAGGCATATTTTTTATTTTTTATTTTAAAACAGTTGTTTTCTTGTCATCATCGTTAGAACTCATCCTGAGCAAAGCCGAAGGACTTTCTTAAGCTTATTCATGTTTATACAGCAAGCTTATTTAAACGCAAATATCTTATTTTGTTGCCGACATTTGTATTTATGAGTAACAATGAACTTCTCAATTTCCCTTTTAGCAGGGCTGGAAGTTTTACTAACCGGCAGCTTTTTCTTAATCATGTTGGCCAAACCTCACCATCCCCTTTATCACTGGAAATTGTAAAAGCAGAGGGATGCAAAATGTGGGACGTGAATGGCAAGGAATATATTGATCTTATTGCGGGCATAAGCGTTTGCAACGTAGGTCATCGCCATCCAAAAGTAATAACGGCTATAAAACAACAGTTAGATGAATATATGCATGTGATGGTTTATGGCGAGGTAGTGCAATCTCCGCAAACTGCCTATGCAAAATTGCTCACTGATAATTTACCTCCTTCTCTTAATTCGGTTTTTTATACAGCATCAGGAACAGAGGCCACAGAAGGAGCCATGAAACTTGCAAAGCGTTTTACTGGAAGAACGCAAATCGTTGCATTCAAAAATTCTTATCATGGCAGTACACAAGGTGCTTTAAGTGTAATGGGCGATGAGTATTGGCGAAATGCATTTCGTCCTCTTTTGCCTGGTGTGATGCACATCAAATTTAATTCCTTTAATGACCTGGAAGAAATTACAGAACTAACAGCATGTGTAATAGCAGAAACTATACAAGCTGAAGCAGGCGTTTTGGTCCCTCAAAATAATTGGTTAAAAGCATTGCGTCAAAAATGTAATGAAACCGGAACGCTGCTAGTACTGGATGAAATACAATGTGGCTTTGGACGTAACGGTACAATTTGGGCCTTTGAGCAATATAACGTTACTCCGGATATTTTGTTACTTGGTAAGGCTATGGGAGGCGGTATGCCACTGGGTGCATTTATTGCTGATAAAAAAATAATAGATGCATTTACTAATAACCCTGTACTTGGACATATCAATACTTTTGGCGGCCACCCGGTATGTTGTGCCGCAGGCCTGGCTGCGTTCGAAGTTTTTTTGAATGAAAATTTATTAGGATCAGTTAATGAAAAAGAACAATTATTTCTAAAAGGGCTTTCTCATCACAAAATAAAAAATATACGCAGCAGGGGCTTAATGATTGCACTAGAATTTGAAAGTTTTGAGGAAAATAAAAAAGTAATAGATCGTTTAATACAGAATGGAATTTTTACAGATTGGTTTTTATTTGCTCCGCAATGCTTGCGCATTGTACCACCGCTTACTATTTCTCACAATGAAATAAATGCCGCCTGCGATATAATTATGGATTGCTTAAATGGGTAAAAGGTATCCGGCATTCAAATAGAATGAACTTATTCTTTCCCAAACTGATAATTTTTTAAATTATGCTGATCAAATGCTTGTTTATTACCATAGGGGCCTAAATATTTGGCATTGCCAAAGGCAAGCAAAGGGAGAAATACAAAGCTTAACAGAAGTAGGCCAACTGTATAAGCCTCATCCTTGCCAAAACTTTTTGACAGCATATTGTACGTCCATATTGCAAATACCAAATTTACAATTGGGATCAAAAACAGGATAAGCCACCATCCGGGCTTCCCAACTATTTTTAAAAGAATATAAATATTATAGATTGGTATAATAGCTTTCCAGCCTTGTTCTCCTGCTTTTTCAAATAGCTTCCATAAAGAGATAATTTGTATTATACCCACTATAACACCAAAAGCTAAAAAGCCCGGGGGAATTGTGTATGGCTGTGTATCGTACATGTTATTATTAGTAAGTTAGTGATAAAAGTATATCATAAACATAAAAAAATAATTTTGAATTGTAACAATTGTATATTTACTTTGTGTTTAAAAGTACTTTTTTATGAACGAGCAAGATCAACCTTTACAAGAATTGCGGCACATTAAAAATATGATGGAGCGCAGCAGCCGCTTTATAAGCCTGAGTGGTTTAAGCGGCATAGCAGCGGGCATTTGGGCTTTGATAGGTTCCTGGTTTGCGTATGATTGGATACATGAGTATTACGTCCGTTATAACGGGACTGGCTACTCCGGCCGTTCTTTTCAAAGACTTGAATTTAGCTTAATGATTTTAGCAGGAGCTATATTGGCCACAGCCTTAACATCTGCTTTTTATTTTACATGGAGGAGGGCCAATAAAAATAAACTTCCTGTCTGGGATCGTGCTTCCAGGATGCTTTTTGTAAATATGCTGATACCATTGGTAACAGGAGGATTGCTTATTCTGGCAATATTACGTTACGATGACTGGCGGTTTATTGCACCTTTGTGTCTCATTTTTTATGGGTTAGCACTGGTTAATGGTAGCAAGTATACATTAAGTGATATTCGTTACCTGGGCTTCTCCGAAATTATTCTCGGATTAATCAATACACAATTCATTGGATATGGATTACATTTTTGGGCTTTTGGTTTTGGCGTTTTACATATCATTTATGGATTTATAATGTGGTGGAAGAATGAACGGATACCGGCCGCTAATGAAGGAATAGAAAATAAAATGTAATAATGAGTGTAAATAACCCTATAGCTGGCTTAAATAAAATTTTCGATAACCGTATTCGTCTCGGGATAATGAGCATGATGATGGTTAATCAGGATATAAGTTTTAATGATCTTAAACAAATGCTTGAGGTTACTGACGGAAATCTGGCAACGCACCTAATGAACCTTGAAGAAAATGGATTGCTTAAAGTTCATAAAGGTTTTATCGGAAGAAAAACAAATACAACTTATTCAATCACAAAAATGGGTCAAAAAATATTCAGTGAACATATTAAAGCCCTGGAAAAAATGATAAAGGATGTAAAATAATTTTTTTTGCGGCTATACTTTGCTTTTCAAAGCGCTTTGGCTATAAACAAAATACACAGACAATTATTACAATCATAATAAATAAAATAAAACAAATGGAAACTGATACATCAACTATTATACAAAGCCAAAGCGCTGACACTTTAACCTTCTGGCAAAGAAACCGATTAATAATTAAAGCAATTTTTATAGGCATCCTGATACTGGCTTTACTTATTCCCACTGCTTTCATTATATACCTGGTAAATGAAAGGCAGGAGCGAAAGGGTGAAGTAGTGCAGGAAATCAGCAATAAATGGTCAACGGCACAAACTATTTCAGGTCCTTATATTTCTGTGCCTTATTTTATCAATGATAATAATAATCCAAAAACCCCGGCTGTAAAAAAATATTTATACCTGTTACCTGAGCAATTGAATATAAACACCACCGTAGCTACTGAAACAAGGTATCGCAGTATTTATAAAGTGCCTGTATACACGGCTGATATTTTACTGCAGGGGAAATTTGAAAATAACAAGCTTAATAAATTAAATATTCCGTTGCAGGAAATTCGTTGGCATGAAGCCTCGCTTTGTATAGGTCTATCAGATTTTAAAGGTATTAGGGAAGAAATACATATTAAATGGAATGACAGTATTTATCCATTCGAAATCGGACTTCCTGAAAATGATTTACTATTAACTGGTGTGAGCGCAGCATTTCCCTTATCAGTAAATAATATTATGGATGAAAGTAGTTTTAGTATACGTTTAAAATTGAAGGGGTCACAAAAAATTCACTTTACCCCTTTAGGAAGCACTACGCAGGTTCGCATGCAATCATCATGGAAAGATCCGGCATTTGACGGTAAATTTTTGCCTGATTCGCACCGGATAAACACCAATGGTTTTTCAGCAAATTGGAATATTTTACATTTCAACAGAAGCTTTCCGCAACAGTTTACTTCCGGTTCAATTAATAATCTGCAATTAAGCGAAAGTTCTTTTGGTATCAATTTTCTTCAGCCGGTAGATGCTTACACACAAACTATGCGTTCAGTTAAGTATGCTATCCTCATCATCTCACTTACATTTTTTATTTATTTTTTTATTGAAATTTTTCAGTCTAAATCAGTACACCCCTTGCAATATATTTTAATAGGGTTTGCATTGGTGATCTTTTACACGCTCTTGTTATCCATCTCAGAATATACTTCTTTCCCAATTGCTTATGTGATATCAGCTTTTGCTACCATATCGTTAATAACATGGTATACAAAAAGCATTTTTAAAAAATGGAGTATAGCGATAACGTTTTCACTCCTTTTATCCCTGCTTTATTTGTTCATCTATGTGTTGATACAATTACAGGATAATGCTTTATTATTTGGCAGTATCGGCCTGTTTATATTGCTCGCCGCTGTAATGTATTTTTCAAGAAAGATTGACTGGTATAATACAAGAGACTATAGCCTTAATCCGCTGGTATAAACCTGATTAGTTCATCACTTTGTAAACTTTTTAAACTTTATTCATTCATCTCAAAATAAAAATGTTATGAAATATACCACATCACGTTTTAATTGGGTTGCTGCGGCAGCATTACTGTTGGCGTTGCCCACAGCTTATTTTATTGCCATAAACATTTTGAAAGGATTTGGAGTAGATGGCCCGTATTATGCAGCGGATCCTTTGCTAAAAAGGGCAGGCATTAAAGAATCGCTTGGATGGAATATAAACCTGCTGATACTTTTTGGCCCTGTACTGGCCATTGTTCTCACTGTTTTTAAAATATTAAAGTTCCAATTTCATTTTACCAAACAAGATTTTCAATTTTATTTGAGTGTACAAAAAAGATGGTTTCACTTGCTGGTTGCTGCATTTAGTGCAGGTCTGTTGGCTATCCTTTTCTTTTATATGCCCGGTGAAAATTGTAATTGCTAATTAAATTCAAAAATTAATTTTCATGCAGACAAACTGGTTCAAAAAAAGGTTGGCTTTATCTTCCTGTAAATGCAATGGGTTTTGTTATAACCATTATAGCCTTTGCACCGGACGTATGATTTTTTATAGCTCTTGACAGGAATTCGCATTCAGTAAGCGATACATTGATTAGCTTCTTTATTTATTTTTCTGCAGTTACTTTTTGGTGGAAATGGGTTGCAGAAAAAACAAGCTAAAAATACGCTCTGTTATACACTAAGTTACTGCAGGTTTTCCGGCTGAGAAGGCACTTCCCCGGTTTGGGGTATAAGTATCAGGAAATAAAATTAAATTGAATAAATCAAGTGATTCCAAAATGGATCACACTCCTATTTTAATTCGTAGGCTACAACATTATTTTTCCAAAACGTAGGCACATATACTATCCTGTTCTTTGCATCGTAGCCAATATCAGCAGAATTTATTTTTTGTTCACGGGTATCCAGTAACTTTTCTTTTGTGCCATCACTTTTTACATAATAGATCACACCGCCCCAGCAGGATACAATAAAATCTTTTCCTTTTACATGTTCAACCCCATCCGTTCCGCCTTCCATGCCATCAGCAATTTTTTTAAGACTTTTATTTTTACCAACTTTATACATTCCACCGTTGTCTAATACATACAAGGCTTTGCGATGAAACAATAAGCCATTAGGTCCTTTTAAGTTTTCCAGGTAAATTGTTGGCATACCATTTTCAACTCTATGCACTTTTTTAGTTCTCGAATCTGAAACATATACCACTCCTTTCTTATCCACAGTTACATCATTAAGAAACATTGCGCTGTCAATTGGAATCCGGCTGGTAACTGTTCCGGTGCTAATATCTATTGCAACCATTTCATCAATATCCGAAACCCAAAGTGTATTATTAAACAGCGCCATCCCTTTTGGAGCATTTAACCCTGCTACCCACGAGGCTGCAATGATCTTTCCATCCAGGCCAACTTTTCCAATAGAACCTTTCCCATCTTTTTCGCCTGGTTGTCCCTCAATATTAGCAACATATAAAACCTGGTTCCCGGCGTCATATAAAACCGATTCAGGAACTTTTAACGTAGTATCAGTTTCCCATTTTTTTACCAGGTTTGGTTGTTGAGCTGATACAACTGTTATGGCAAGAGTACTTGGTGTACAAAAAAATAGTATTGCAAATGCTTTTTTCATGTTAGCGTATTTAATAAATAAAAATACAAACTGTTTATGGCAAAGAAGAAATGAAGTTAGAATTTTTCGAGCATGAGTTCAAAATCTTATCATCAGGTATAATAAAAGTAGCTTATTAAACTGCCGACGGGCAATATGAAATACTTAAGCTGCAATGCCTATCTTATCTCCTTGACTGGTCTCAAGACGTTAGCTCAAGCTATGCACTTTAGTGCAAGACTTTAGTTTCTACAAATCTAATAAATTTGTAGGATGGAAAATTTAAGGAGAAGTAGCCATAGTGTTCATCAACTGCATGTTCATATTATATGGAGTACGAAGTATAGGTATTCGGTGTTGAAAGGAGAAGTTCAATTAAGGTGTAGGGACTTAATACGACAAGTTTGTGATAGTATGGATATTGTGATTTTAAAAGGAGTTATGAGCAAAGATCATGTCCATCTCCATTTAAGTTATCCACCTAAAATATCTGTAAGTGAACAGCTCATATGTTCAAAAAAATGTTACTAAAAGATGGAGAGGGAAATTTCACATCCTATAAAGTAGAAGCAGACAATAAGAAGTATAAATTTTGGCAACGGAATCCTTTAGCTATCAGCCGGGTATTATGAATTAAATGAAAAAAATTTTTCTTTCCTGACTAGGGCTGTAGAAACAAAGATGTCCTCATTGCAAACGAGGACTAATAAAAGTAATTGCATTTCATGCAGATAATAAAACCTTGTTTTCAAACGCAGGTGCAAAGCAATTGGAAGGGTGAATTGTATCTATTGGTTTCATTTTTTTCATTTGGTAATTGGTTATTATTTTTTTTATGCGGGATGGAAGTAATTTATCCAGCAGCATAAAAAATTTATTTATGCGTCCGGGAATAATGACTTCTTTACCCTGTAATAATTCTTTAATGGCAACGGGGGCAACTTCTTCCGGGTTCATGTAAGATTTTTTGGCGAGCCACCCTGCATTTTTTTTGGTGAAGTATTGAACAGCGTTGGTATTCATGCCACCGGGACAAACCACACTTACACTAATACCAGCTGCGGCAACCTCCCTGCGTAAACTTTTTGAAAAGAAGTAGATATAGGATTTGGTACCACCATATACTTGTTTCTTAGCAAGAAAAAAGAAACAGCAAAGGCTGCCAACATTCAGAATATATGACGGGCTGTTTTTACGGAGCATATCAATAAACAAACGGGTAATAAGGGTTGTAGCCAGTACATTTAATTTAATTTGTCGTTGGTAAAACAGCAGGCTGCCTTCATCAAACAGCATAGTACTGCCAATGCCGGCATTGTTAATTAACATGTTTACCTGTATACCCAATGTTGTTATTTCGTCAAAAAGGGATATACAATTTTCTTCTTTTGACAGATCTTTTTCAAGCGTTATCACTACTACATGATAATTGCGTTGTATAAAATCAGCGAGGTAATCCAGTTCCGGCCCGGGAAGTGCTATAAGTACCAGATTCATTTTCCGGGAAGCGCATTCAAACGCAAGGCTTTTTCCAAATCCTTCACTGGCGCCTGTTATTAATGTATATACAGTTTTATACATGGTTTTGATTTTTTAAAAAATGAATTGTTTGCTGAAGGCCTTCTTTTAAAGGAGTAAGCTGATACCCTAATTGACGGATGGCTTTTTCGCTACTGAATGATTTGTTGCAAAAAATATGGCGTACAGCATGCGGAGAAAAAAACAGGTCTTTATTGCTGATTGTACACTGCAGCCACTTTAACCATGCAACTGATGTTACTATAAACCGGGGGGCTTGTATAAGTCTTGATTTAGCATTCGATAGTGAGCGGAGTAATTCAAAAAAATCAGTATAAGAAATATTCTCACCACCCAGGATGTACTTTTCACCGCCGAGTCCTTTTTCCATTGCAAGCAGGTGGCCTTGTACTACGTCATTTATAAAACAATAATTTGCAATCAGGCTACCGGGTTTCGGAATGAAAGTGAACTTGTTTGAGATAAAGTTCCTGATAACCTTGTTCACAGTAATAGGGTGTGTGTCAATACCAGGCCCATAAATTTTTGATGGGCATACAATTGCAGTAAACAAACCTTTATGTCCATATTCTTTTACAATATTTTCTGCCATAAATTTTGAAAAATCATAGTCATTATCAAAACCTTCCAGTCGTGGGTCTGTTTCACAAAGAGGCTCTTTTAACGATGCACCCAGCACAGCACAACTACTGGTAAATACCAGTTTTTTTATTCCCAATTCAAGTGCTTCAGCCAAAACATTATTAGTGCCATCTACATTTACTGTATAAAACTCTGCGGGGTTTTTTGACCATATCTTTACAAGAGCTGCAGTGTGAAATACCCTTTCACAATTTTTCATTGCCAGAGTTATACTGTTACGCCTGGTAATGTCACCGGTGAATACATGAATATTAGGATGTTGGGGAATATTGGGTGAAGCCGGGTTTCTTACCAGTATATGTACACAGTTGCCTTGTTGTGCCAATGTAAGCGCCAGTTGATGACCAAAATAGCCGGTGGCGCCGGTAATTAAAATTTTCATTGCTATAGTATTTTAGGTGAAAAAATGATTGCCTTTTGTAATAAGCATCCTTCATAAACAATGGCAAATATTGTATGCAGTAATATGGCGGGTACTACCGATTGCCAGTTGATGGTGAAACAACACGCCAGCAAACCAAAGGGGATGCAGGCAAGTATTTCAATTTTATTACTGAAAACATGCACGGCAACATATAATACCAGGTTTATAATTATTGCCCAGCCAACTGGAGCTATTTGTAATGTTGTTGCCAATACTATACCCCTGAAATAACATTCATATACTACCAGGAAGCAAATGCGTATTAAAAAAAATGCTACTATTGAAGAGATAGAAGTACTAATAGCCGGGATGCTGAATGCTGTTAATTGTACTGATGCTGATTTTGAACTTTTACAGGCAATAATAGCAAGTAAAAAAATAAATGCCATTAATAGTATGATGCCGGAATAAGAGATGTTTGACGGCCACGCGATAAAAAAACTGTTGCTGTTATAAAATAGCAAAAAAGGAATAGCCAATATCAGCATGCTGGCACAATGTTTTGCGTTCAGCAATAGCAGGCTGGCAAGTTCGCCCTGTTTATGTATTAAGTTATTTGCCCCTTTTTTCCATGCACGAAAACCAAGCATAAAAAATGCGGTGTAGCAAATAAGCAGGCTCAATATTATAATAAATAGTTTCATTATTTATTTACCTGTTGTGTTAATACAAATTGAAGTTTGTAGAGTGAATGATGTACTTCTGCTCTAGTGCAAATGCCATTTTGAAAAGAATAGAAATTGTAATTACCATCGGGCAGTTCAACTTTATAGGTATGTTCACCTGTTTTTTGCAGGTTAACAAATTGCTGGTGATTGTCTGAGTAAACTTTTGCCAGGTTGCCCGGTTCCCGCAGATATAGTGTAAGAATATTGTTGAGAATGGGACCGGTGTTCAACGTTGCCGTTTTGCCATCGTTTATCAACTGATAGGTATTATAAAGAGCTCTGGTTTGTTTATTGATTTTTTCTTGCCCGTTTACTTTCCGGTAAACAGATGAAAACAGTAACCTGCCTTCCTGGAAAATGGCTTCTTCAATTGAATACACTTTTATTTTTAGTAAGAAGCGTACTTCTATTTCCGATACCATTTTTAACCGGGTAATATTACCGTTTACCCATTGTTGTAAACACAAGCTGCCAACACTGTCGCCATTCTTTATAATCTGGTAATACCATGTTTTTTCCTGCGCCTGTAATAAGCCGGATAACAACAATAGTATTACAATAATGCCGATTCTTTTGCTGATCCAAAAAATCAAAAGCCCGGTTTCTTCCATCATTGAAAGCTTAATGCCGGTTAGCCGGTACTTTTTCAGCAAGAAAAAAATAAGTACGGAAATCATGATAGCAGACTTTAAGGTGTGATAGAATGGCGCTGTTATGTGTTGTAAAAATAACAGCGGGCAATAGCCCTTTCCTAATTGGTAAATGCAATGCACAGCCGGTGGGTAGTATTTATTACCATATAAAAAAGACAAGCTTTGGTTTATTAGTAAATGTTACCAATAACCATACTTGCCCGTCAGCATTTTTCAGGTATTGCTGTTATTGGCGGATGCTTTTTGTAAATGCTGCTAAATGTTTTTTAAGCAGGAGAGAAGTTGATGGCGAGCAAAGCAAAAAGAAGTTTTGACGGAAAGGTTTGAAACATCACAAACTATTAAAAAAGATTTGCAGATAAACCACAGGGAAGTTTTAATATCGTAGTTAAATCGTTTTGTAACGGAGTTTAATTTGTAAGGGAAAGTTCTTTAGGTAAAAAGAACAGAATCTGAAGCAGGTATCTTCCATATTATTTTTGCATTTATATAATCTAAAAAAAATCACAGCGAAAGCTGGCAAGGAACTTAAAAAAACTTCGACCGGATATGTATAATCTTTCAAAAGAAATTATTGGTTTCTCCATTGAACAATTCTCACCTTTTGCAGCAGGCATGTAATATAATATGTAGGATCTATCTCGAACCAGCGATGTGAGTTTTTTACCCTGCCCGGAAATTTGTGATGATTATTATGATAAGCATCGCCACAGAAAAGAATATCAACAGGGATCATGTTTTTAGAAGTGTTTAGCATAGGATAATTTACATATCCGAATTTATGTGCCCACCAGTTTATGATGGTACCTTGAAAAGTGGTCATAATAATTGTTAATGGCAAAAATAAATACATCCACCATGCAGTGGCAAAAGCAATATAGAACACTATATAAATAAGTATCCAGACAACTCTTGTTACCCAGTTATGGGCTATTTTATCAAATGCAGTCCATTGTGGCAGATCTTTTTTAAGTTTATCGTCAACGATTGTTTTACCAATATAAATATTGAGGTAACTGTTTCTCGTTTGCCACATGGTAGCAAAAAAACCCGTATGATACGCAGGTGAATGTGGGTCATCTTCAGTATCTGCATGTACATGATGGAGCCTGTGCATTATACCATAGGCATAAGGACTTATATAAGAAGATCCATGAATTATAAAACAACAGAAATAAAAAAGCTTTTCTGCGTTGGTTGACATATTGAAATGTCTATGCGCCGCATAACGATGATGGAAAAAGGATTGGAAAAAGAAGGAAGCGTACCAATGGATTATAAAAAAAATGAAAATTACATGCATCTTAATTTGAATTATTGTACAATTATTTGTTGCATGGCAGTTTTTACTTTGGCCCTTAGCTTATTAAAAAAAATTAAGCGCTCTCTTTCATTTACTTCACTAATAGGAGTTGATTTCTGCGCTATTACGTCAATTGTTTTTTTCATGTAAATATTAAATGCTTCATCTGCAGTCATTATAAAATTAATTACGCTGTGATTTATGTAAGTTACCTGTTTATTTCCAAGTTGAACGAGCTGCATATTATCACCCATAATTAATTCATTATAAAACATTTTATAAGTAGCACTGCCTGAACCTGGTTTTTGTCCATAATAAAGCTTAACACCATATTCAGCCTGGCGCTCAATATGGTTAATTAGCTCTTGCAATTTTTCAAAGAGGCAAATAGCATCCTCATCAGATTTCAATGAACCAGTT
>MWVX01000373.1_pt1 | contig 13636 bp, 15 predicted proteins | sample 1047311 | NCBI WGS metagenome assembly MWVX01 (sample SAMN06349984, study PRJNA376086) | soil metagenome | isolation source: MtG-4 sample Antarctic (ecotone) soil | place: Antarctica | collected 2015-01-13 | reverse complement strand
GAAAAATCTGAAACCGCTGTTTGACCAAATCATCGAAACAATTCCCGCACCAAAGGCATTACGCGACGATTCATTGCAACTTCTGGTTGCCAATATTGACTACAACGCCTTTGTCGGCAGACTCGCCATCGGCAGAATTTATTCGGGCGAAATTGCCAAAAACCAAGACGTAATTGTTGCCAAACGCGACGGCTCAACGCAGAAAACCCGCGTCAAAGAACTCTACGTTTTTGAAGGAATGAAACGCGAACCCGTCGAAAAAGCCGGTGTCGGCGAAATCGTCGCGCTTGCCGGTTTTGACGACATCAACATCGGCGAAACGATTACGACGGTTGATAATCCGAAACCTTTGCCCGTGATAAATGTTGACGAACCGACAATCTCGATGATTTTCGGCGTGAATAATTCGCCGTTTTCGGGTATTGACGGAAAATTCGTTACCTCGCGCCAAATCAAAGAACGCCTCGACAAAGAACTTTTGGGAAACGTCGCGTTGCGTGTCGCCGACACCAATTCGCCCGACCAATTCAAAGTTTCCGGGCGCGGCGAACTCCAACTCGCAATTTTAATCGAAATGATGCGCCGCGAAGGTTACGAACTCCAAGTTTCAAAACCCGAAGTTATCACGAAAAAAATTGACGGCGAACTGCTCGAACCGATTGAGCAAGTCGTCGTAGATTGTCCCGAAGAATTTATCGGTGTCGTTACCGAAGCACTCGGACGGCGCAAAGGGCAGATGACGAAAATGATAAATAACGGCACGGGCAGAGTTCGGCTTGAATACGAAGTTCCGTCGCGCGGACTTATCGGATTTCGCGGTGAATTTCTGACCGAAACAAAAGGCACAGGTCTTTTGAATACGATTTTTCTGCGCTTCGACAAATGGCAGGGCGATATGAAAGGACGCGGCACCGGCTCGCTCGTTTCAGACCGAATGGGCGAAACGACGACCTACGCGCTCTATGCCTTGCAGGAACGCGGCAAACTCTTCGTCAATCCGCAAACCAAAGTCTATGAAGGAATGCTCATCGGCGAAAATGCTCGCGCCGTTGACCTCGACGTGAACGCCATCAAAGAAAAAAAGCTGACCAATATGCGGACGACATCCACCGACGAAGCGATGCGCCTCGTCCCCGTCAAAGATTTGTCGCTCGAAGAAGCGCTAGAATTTATTGCCGACGATGAACTTGTCGAAACCACACCAAAAGCGATTCGCCTCCGGAAAAGAGTCTTGAAAGCAAATGAAAGACCGAAGAAATAAGAAACAAGTAAAAAATAAGCTATAAAGATTTATAAATTGCCACCAACTTCAACTAGTAGAATGCAGTCAACTCCTACTGATTTGAAACTCGCCTAACAAATTGGTGTTTTGCGGCACGAACAGACAAAAGGGCGTGTTTGGTTTGAGTTTGCGCCACGCGGTTGAGGTAATGTTGTTTTCGCGGAGATACTTGTAATTCTCGCCGCCTTCGTAAATCTCGCGCACCCCGCATAAATCGAAGTGGAAAACTTTCAAGTTGGTGGAGGCGGCGACTATCAAACACTCACCGCAACCAACTGAGAATAAATTGGTTATCAATAGACAAAATTAAACTTGACCACTTTTTTACCACTCGACCCTTAATTTCGGAATAATTCTTTGGTTTTGGTAGTAAATTCTGACAAGTCAATCACACCTTTTTTGATGTCAATAAATATTTTTTCTAGTTCACTATTATAATCTATTTTGTCGCGTTTCCTAACCGCTTCACGCATTCTTTCAATTGACGTATGGACATAGGTTCCTGTTTGGCTGATGTTGGAATGTCCGAGAAGTTCCCGCGCTGTTTCGATGTCAGTTGCCCTTAGAATTTCCGTTCCGAAATTATGGCGTAGATCATGGGCAACAAAACCGCCATCAGCATAACGTCCGTATGGTATTTCCAAATCTTTGCATATTTTTTTCAATGTGCGGTAATTACTTTCGATAGGTTCGCCGTCGGGTGTAAAGATGTAATCACAACCTGTTTGAAGTTGGCGGCGTTCGTTGATTATCTCGATAACACGTTTTCCGAGCGGAAATAATTTTGTTACTGTGTCGGTTTTCCATCTTTTGACATTCAGTATAGCTTGCTGTTCTTCATCGTATTGTGAAAATTTGAGCCTTGCGATTTCCTTACGTCTTAAACCAGTCCAATAGCCAAATTCAATTTGATGCGCTAGTCGAACGCGATGAAAATAATGCGCGTGGGTTTGTTTGCCTATCGGCAATTCCATTAGCTTTCCGATAACAGCACTAAGTTCCTTATCTGATACCAATCTTTCACGCTGGCTTTTCTTCTTAAAGCCTTTCGGCAACTTAGGCAATTCAGGTGCTTGCCAATTTTCAAGAACATCAAAATAAATAGGTGCTTGTTTTAAAGCCGATGACAGCGCATAGAGTTCTTTATAGATCGTTGCGAGTCGAATTGGCTCTTTTGTTTGTTTGCCAACTTGTCCGTTTCGGTGGTTAATATAAATCTGAAAATGCGTCTTTTTGAGTTCATTAACTTTTGTAGAGGTAGGCAATAACCCGATAAATGTTTCAAAAACTCGTTTACATAATGTCTGCTGATGATGTTTCGGAATTGTTGGCAGCACTTTGTCAAGTAATTCGGATATGGACGGAATATAAGATATCACTTTCTTATTTAGATTGTATTTTTTATTTTCTGTTACGATTTTTTCCTGACTACGAATTTCAGCAATTAAATCAAGCAAACTTGTTTTTGTATCTGCGGTCGGTGTGAAAGTCTTTTTGTTCAATCTAAAGCGAGAGTGCCAAATATCACGTTTTTTTTTTTTATTGTATTGTTTCCAGATTTGCATAATATTTTATAAAACTGTTTGAAGATTGCCTCGACAAAGTTTAGTTGATTAAATAAGTAGAAATCTTGCCTTTTGTCAATTTCTAATTTTGGTTAATAATTTTGCTTTCTCTTACGGTGATTTTGTTGGTTGTGAACATCAGCACATTTTTTTTCACAACATTTGCGGTCAATTCTATTTGCCCAAAAATATTTGCGACATAAAGCACATTGACGTATACGAGTTATGTTCGAGCCAAGCAAAGTTTGAAGAATAATGTCATCTTCCCTTTGCAAAATCCCATTGTTATCAACATAGATATTGGATAAAGTACGATCTAATTCAAGAAGATCAAAAATGTGAAGTTTTTTGTTAGCAGATTCAAAGTTTCTATTTATGAAAGCTAATTTGGCTAAAAATTTTTTTATCAGTTTTATTTGTTCATAGCGTCCAGACCAGACCCTTGTTATGTCAAATCTAGCCATATAATAGTCCTTCTCACAATCTCGCATTTCAATAAGTTTTTTATTTAAAATATTTTTGTGAATATCTTTATTTTGCAGAATGCGAAATTGTCCAGAGATAGTTCGGTAACTCATTATTGCATCATTATATTTTTCTTCAAGTATTTCTAAATGTTCATGTTCATTTTCTCTAATAAATTTAGCCAAAGCGGTTATACCTAGTTTTAAACCATAATCGAACAATTCTAAACAAATATCTCCTAATTTTTTTATCTTTTTAATTTGCTCTTTATCCAAATCAGATTGGTTTCTCCAGTTAGGCAGAAATAAAGGAGCTAATTCTACGGGTAGGGGAAAATCCACCCAATCATCCAACGGCGGAAACAGGTTAATAAAATCGAACAGGTCTTGAAGCCCAGCAGGACATTCGTACCGAATTCGCGTTCGTTTTTTTGATTCTTTATTGATGTCAGTTTTTTTTGCCATATTCTCCGACTACATATACACCATATTACTGCATTTTGCGTTGTCCTACCAGCAAACTGAGATAAAATTAAATAGGGCAAATAAAAATGACACATTTTATACAAGATATAAATACTAGGGGCATTCCAGAGATGATTAAATATGAAATTTTAACCGCCGACGAGGTCGCAACAATGTTAAGGATTGACCGCCAACGGGTATATTCACTTACCCGCCAAAATTTGCTGCCACATATCAAAATTGGCTACCGGGGTTATAGGTACTCATTAATTGAGATTCAAAAATGGCTTGAGAACGGGGGAAATTTGGCTAATGACATTGTAGATGTGCAGGTAAAAGATTCTATTGCTTAATTAAATGACAGAGTTTGAAAAAAAAGTTTTAGATGAACTAACAGACCTACGGAAATCGGTTGAAAGTTTGAGGTCTGATTATACTCTCTCGCAAATTACTTACTTTGAAAACTTGCCGCCTTCGGCTGTCGTCGGAACAGATTATGTCGCCTATCGTTTCGGATGCAGTGAGGCGGCGGTGGTTAGAGGGAGGTTTGAAACCGGCAAAATTGTGCGATTTAGAAATAAGCCAATAGCATTCATAAAACGGAATGTAGATGCGGTTTGGCACGAACTAAATAAATTAACCTCCGAAATCGCAGCAAAATATCGCCATAAAAAAAGATGAAAAACAATTTAACTGCATCCGATTTACTGCACTTCGCCCATTCATTTATCATGCCTGAAATAATTGAAGCGGCAGCGATTTTCCGCGTCGCAGACCTGGAAGGCGCGGAGATGGTCGGCGGCAAGCGAAGCGCATATAAAGATTTTGCAGGCATTGCGTTTCCTTATTTCCTGCCCGAACAATCAGACCCGCGAGAATATCGATTGAGACTTGATAACCCCGAATTGGAGTTGAAGGCGGACGGCACTACGAAAGAAAAAAGAAAATATCTGTCGCCGCCCGGACGCGGCAATATGATTTATTTTCCGCCGAATTGCCTTAGTGATTATCTGGTGGACGTACCCCTACCTATTGTTTTTTCCGAAGGCGAAAAAAAAGCACTTGCCTTACATCGCGCATCGCGGCACGGATTGAATGACACGGCGGGCAAGCCGCGTTTTTTGCCCTTAGGACTAAGCGGAGTCTGGAACTTTCGCGGAAGAGTGGGAACGACAACCAAAGCAGACGGCGGACGGCAGGACGTTAAAGGTTTAATCACGGATTTTCAATTAGTCGAATGGAAAAACCGCAAAGTTACGATTCTGTTCGATGCGAATGTTTCGACAAATGAAAACGTCAAATTTGCGCGGCTGACACTTGCAAAAGAACTTCGCGCTTTGGGCGCAGATGTTTTTCTTGCCGATTGTCCCGAAATCGAAGGCTGTAATGGAATTGATGATGTTCTAGGCAAAATTGAACGCGAAAAAAGCACGGATGCGGCGGTCAATTTATGTTTTGAAATTCTCGACGCGGCGGCACACAAAGCCAAAAAAGAAAAAATATCACAGGCAAACCAAATTCTATGTCTGGCTGAAGGTGTGGAACTTTTTCACACATCCGACGGCGAAGCGATTGCTTCCATAGAAATTGGCGAACATATCGAAAATCATCGTGTTAATTCTAAAAATTTTCGTGAATGGCTCTCGTATCAATTTTATAAAAGGAACGGAAAATCGCCGTCGGCTCAAGCCTTACAAGATGCCGCCTCGACTCTTGGCGGTCAGGCAAAGTATGAAGGCATCCGACAGAACGTTTATCTCCGTATTACTTCATTTGCGGATAAAATCTATCTCGATTTATGCAATGAAACGTGGCAGATAATCGAAATTGATAAAAGCGGCTGGCGGATAATCGAAGCGGCGGACGCGCCGGTTCGTTTTCGGCGAACTAAAGCGATGCTTGCCTTGCCGACACCGACAAAAAACGGAGACATTTCTAAACTTAAAAAGTTTCTCAATGTAGATGAACGGAATTTAACTTTGATTCTCGGTTGGCTGGTCAATTGTTTCCGCCCTGATTATCCCTTTCCGCTTTTGATATTTAGCGGCGAACAAGGCACGGCGAAAAGCACGGCAACGAAGGCGTTGCGCGAATTGGTTGACCCCAGCCTTACGCCGCTTCGCCCCTGTCCGCGTGATGAGCGTGATTTAATCATCGCGGCGAATAATTCGTGGATTTGCGCGTTTGATAATTTATCCGTTATTCCAAATTGGTTGTCGGACGCGCTTTGCCGACTTGCAACCGGCGCGGGATTCGGCACACGCACACTTTACGAAAATGACGAGGAAACCATATTTAGCGCAAAACGTCCGATTATTCTTAACGGCATCGGCGACATCGCTAATCGCGGCGATTTGCTTGACCGTTCTGTGTTGGTCAAACTCCAAGCGATAGCCAAAGAAGCGCGAAAAACGGAACGCTCATTTTGGGCGGAATTTGAACAGGAGAAAATTTCGATATTTTCCGCGCTTCTCGATGCGGTCAGTTTCGCGCTCGGAAAAATCGAAAACTTATCATTTGTTGAACTTCCAAGAATGGCGGATTTTGCGATGTGGGCAACGGCGGCGGAGCAAGGTTTAGGAATTGGAAAAGATGCGTTTATGAACGCCTACACGCAGAACCGCGAAGATGCCCATTCGATTGTGTTAGAAGATTCGATTTTAGCCGAAGTCTTGCAGGAATTTTGCGGCGAAAAAGCAACCGATGGTAAATACGAACAAAAGGATATTCTGCTAAAAAATTTTCTTAGCCAACTAAAAGTAGCGGCGGACGCGGGCGGCAAGGAACGAAGCAAGGATAAAAAATTCCCGAAAAGTCCGAAAGGATTACGAAATCAAATTGAGAGAATAAACCCGAACTTGCGCGAAATCGGAATTTTTATCACCTTTCACGGACGCACGGGCGGAAACGCAAACAAGGGCGCATCGCTCTCATTAGAATATGACTGTAAAGTAACATCACTAACATCACAAACATCACAAAGCCCGCAAAATAAGGCTGAAACGAGTGATGTTATTTGTGATGTTGCTCAAAATGCCCAAACGAGTAACATCACTAACATCACAAATCTAAAGAGAAACATCACAACCGCAAACTCTAGCAATAGCAAAGATTTAGCGTCAAAAAGTGATGTTAGTGATGTTAGTGATGTTACTTTCCATCCTTTTTCTAACGCAGACGAAACGGGCGAATTTGTAGATATGGAGATTTAGGCGATGCTCTGTTACGGAGAAATACAAAACCAAGCCGCAATTATTTTAAGGACGCTCCGCGCCGACGGTTTGAACTTGTCCGTAACCAAAACGACAAACCTGAGAATTGTCGGCAGGGCAACCAAGCAACAGCTTGAACTTGTCCGCCTGTGGAAACAGCAAATTATCGAAGCGTTAAGCCCGAAATGCGAACATTGTGATTTAGAAATGAATCTTATCGAAAACGGCAAGCTATGGTTTTGTCCGTTAGGCTGCGAAAGCAAGAAAGTAATATGAACGATTTAGATGAGGTGGGGCGAAACCGCTAACACACAAGTTAAGGGTAACGGACGACGTTTTTAACAAAGTAGCTGCCCGCGCCCTCACGTCCATTGAATTGTTCAATTGCGCCATCGAGCTAACGCGGCTCCTATGATAAAATTTACTCCTTGATGATGTTGTGAATTTCAAAGAATTCGGGTTGTCCCGCGTCAACGCCTACGTCCTGCATAATAGGCATCAGCGTTTTGCCGAACTCTTCAAAGTTTTCCATCGAATCCCAAATATCGCTGACGCGGAGTTCTTCTTTGTCCTCGAAGCAAACATGATAAAGTCTACCCGCAGGCGCACTTGCTCCCGCCGCTTCAAGCCGTCTGATTACCTCGTCATACTTAGCCGCATTCATTCCTTGCGGCGTGAACCTGATTACTATTGCCATAATTTTCTCCTTTCAAAGTTGTGCCGGACAGAACCGGCAGAGTTTTAGAAAATACGTGCTATGTTATAGACAAATGTCATTGCACGTCAACAAATGGGAGCGAAAACTTTCGGCTACTCGAAGCAACCGAACGGTTGAGTTGACGTGGGCGGAAACCGGCTACACGCAAGCCAACAGGTAAAAGAAACGTGATAACAAAGTAGATACTGTCTTGACAATCAAGCAGAAAAAGCCAAACTCGCATCAAAAGCTCGTTTGTGTTTTAACACTCCAAATGCGATGTGCAGCAGTTTTCGCATTGACGCACAGACAATCTGCATTGGTGTCTTGCCGTTCTTTTTCAATCGTATGGCAAACTCTTTAACAATCTCATTATGTTGACGCGCCACGATTGCCGGAAAATACAATGCCTTTCTCAATCGTGCGTTGCCGAGTTTCGATAAACTCGTTTGTTTCAAACTCGTTCCCGATTGTCTTTTTCTAGGTGTCACTCCGGCTTGCGCCGCGATTGAACGAGCCGAACTGTAACGCTCAAACTCGATTTCACTTAACAGCAAGTTCGCCGTCCGCGCGCCGATGCCGGGAATCGTTTGCAATAGCTCGCTTTGCTCTTTCAAGTTCGAGTTGTGGCTGATATGTTGTTTGATTTGCCGCTCAAGCTCACTTATTTCTTCTTTTATCAACGCAATTATTCGCCCAATGCTCGATTTGATTTGGGGAGCGGCATTTGTCACCGATTTTCTTCCGCCTGAAGCATTTCTTCCAAAACCTCGACTCTCCGCACTAACGATTGCAAGTGTTTGACCTCTGCGCTCGGCGGTTGCCACTCGTCCGGCTCTTGCGTCAGACAGAAAGCAGCAATAAGACGCGCATCGAGTCGGTCGGTTTTGTTACGCTGCATATTGGCACTGGCATAGCCTTTTATCCTCAGCGGATTGACCACTGAAACCCGATGCCCTCGCTCGTGCAAAAAAAGCGCAACCGCTTCGGAATATGTGCCGGTTGCTTCCAAACAAGCGTGAACACGAGTTATTTGCAAAGATGCCAGCCAGTCGGCTAAGAGTTTGAAACCTTCTAAAGAGTTCTTAAACTGCTTGCACAGTGTCCGATTATCAAAAATCAATGCTAGATCTAAAGTCTTCTTTGAAACATCAATGCCTAAAACAATCTTTGCCATCGTTCATCAACTCCTCTCTTAAAATTGTTTCTAACGGGTCAACCTTGTAAATACAGACTCTTCTGTGGTCTTTGATACTGTCCGCCCTGATAGAAACTTTCTAATAAAAACGGAAAAGCGGTCTAAAATCTACTTTGCAGACTCAAAATGGTCTTGAGCTGTTTCCCAGACTCGTCTTTTCCGACAACTAACAAGCGTCCTTGTTAGTTGAAAAGCTGCTGATTGTCAAGATACAAGCTGTTTCCGCCTCACGTCCAGCGACTTGTTAGACTCCGAGCAACCTCGAAATCTCTCACCAGAATTTTTACACCTTCTTGTGACCTTCAACAGCCTTCAACCTACATAGATATAAGAGCCAGCCTGCCATAGCTCCAACCCCCGCAACCAACCACCCAACAGCGAGCAAGCCATACAGGAAGATGACTACAAATAAGCCAATTAATCCAACCAGATCGGCAGTATAGAACGCAAGAATAACAGCAGGTACTGTAAATAAAAGAAGATAAGACAGTAAGGCAACCAGCAAACCTCGCCCTATCGCTTGGACTGCGCTTTTTGTCTCTTCGGCATCGAGGATGGTTGATCCTAATAACAAGCCGCAGATGCCGGCAACGAGAACCGGAACGCCGGCGGTCAGAACTGAAGAGCCGCCAAATATCGGAAGCCCAGACTGCGAACTTCCATTTTCTCGGAAAAGCAGGAAGTAATAGGCGACAGGAATAACGGCTGCGATAGCAAACCACATTCCCGCAAATAAACAACGTACCAATTTAGAAGTGAACATTGACCTCCAACTAAACTAAAGTCACAAAATGTTTTCCCCCTCGATATTTAGAAGCCTTGCAATTTCCATTTACGATGTAGGAATCTAACGGCTGAGATGACGTGGGGCGAAACCGCCGCCGCGCAAGCTAAAAGAAACCAAAAGCCGTTGATAACAAAGTCGCTGTTTCGCCCTCACGTCCATTGAATTGTTGGGCGTGTCTTTATTTTCACTCGACAGCCGTTGCCAACACACAACTTTATTTTCAACCTAAGCCGTTTGCAATAGTGCTTTCCGAAACGGTAACTTGTCCAGCGTCGAAAAACGCGGGTCAGAAAACTTTTCACTCAAGCGATACGTTTGCCACACCAAAAAACTGTCAATCGGTTCGGCGTTGATGAGGTCGTTGCGAACGCTACACTTTAGACTCAAATTTCCCATTAGAGAATACTGAGCGTCAAGGTCGTCTTTCGGCAACTCAATGTAACAGCAAGGTCGCCCGTCGAGCAAGCAAAAAGCGTGTAAGCACAAACCTAAATTTCGCTCAAGTCCGATGTTGTAACAAACTTCCGCAAAAGATTCGTTCTCAGCGGGAAGCGGAACTTTGATAAGAAAACGCTTCGGCAAACAAATGATGTCCTCGCCGAACACCCAAAGCAAATCTGAAGACAAGCCTTGTTCGGAAAGAAAGTTTTGAAAGAACTGTTTAGCTTCGTGGAAGTTCTCTTTAATCATCGTCGTTCACAAGCGCAATTTCTCTGCCAACACGAAACGCCCAACGATTGAATTGACGTGGGGCGAAACCGAATTCACGCAACGTCAGGGAAACAAGACGACGCGAAAACAAAGTCGCTGTTTCGCCCTCACGTCCAATGATTTGTTCGACGGCGTTTTCATTTTAATCAGGCTCTTCTTCTTGCGTCAATGTCCACGAAACTTCCAATGTAATCTCAACTTGAACAAGCGGCTGATTTGCAAAAGACTCCGCCGCAAGGTCTCTATTCGTAAGAAAGTCAATCGTTAAATTTTCGCTCAACTTCGCGGGCGCGTCTGGTTGCTTAACAATCTGACCGATGAAATGATACCACGCTCCGTAAAGATGCAAACCACGCGCAAGTGGAACGATGTGATACGATTCGGCTTCTTTTCTGTGGTCAATTCCAAGCCGAACGAATAAATCTAAAAATTCGGCTGGGAAAACATCTGGTCGCGCAGCCAAGAAGTTTCGGCACAAATAACAGTCGCAGGCTTCCGCGCCGCCAAACTCGATACTGTCGTATGCTTTGCGCGTCGCTTCGACATCACAATCAAATATCCAATCTCGGTATGTCAAACGCGCCATACGTTATTTATGCGAAGCCGTCGAACGGCTGAGATGACGTGGGCAAAAACCATCCACGCGCAACGTGAGGGAAAAGAGAAACGCCAAATAAAAGTAGCTGTTTTTGCCTCACGTCCATTGATTTGTTGGGTTTGTCTCCATCTTCAGCACACCGTTTGCCTCCGCGCAACTTTAATGAAACCGCGAGGGCTTGCACCACGCAACTGTCGCTTCACGCCGTCGGCTTTCACGAAACTTAATTTTCAAAAGACTTCTTGAATCCAAGTTGTAAGTGCAATTTTTCAAGCTATTGGAAACTAACAATTAGTTGTGCAATTCATTAGTTCCTTGCGCGAGACCCGCAAGTTTGCGGCATCTGCACACGGCTCGATGTCGCTAATCTTTGTCAACAGAACAGAAAAAAATTGCACTTACAACTTGGATCCACCCTTTGTTTAGCTTCCGAGAACGATAACCGAAGCCGCAAAACTTGTCAAAGAAATTCTCTCGCCGACACGAACCGTTGAGATAAACGCGCCTTCGTTCGAGTTCACCGCGCAACTTTCGCCACCACGCACCCAAACCGTTGTTGGCGCGAAACTCCGAACAAGGAAAACTTGTTTTTCGGCGTTCGATTACGCGAAAGCTGATTTTCAAGAAGAAACCAAAAATCTGTCAAAGTTCTTGATTCCGATTGCCGACGCGGGCAACCACGAAAACCCAACGGTTGAGATGACGTGGGGCGAAACCGCCAGCGACAACGTAAGGGAAACGGACAAGCCAAATAACAAAGTCGCTGTTTCGCCCTCACGTCCATTGAATTGTTCGGCTTTCCGTTGTTTTCACGCGCTCCGTCACAAAAAGACTTTACGCCACAATAATAGAAATCCCAAATGGTATTTGCAACTCGTAATAAATTTGCATTGATTCGATAGGAATTTCTACGCCTGCGTGATCGCAGTTGCTTCGATAACCAGCAAATATGTCAACTCTGAATCGGTCTTTGAGATTTAGAATATACGCTTTGTGAGAACCAAGATTTTCCCAGAGCCAATCTAAATGTTTCTCAAGTTTTTCTTCTTCAGGTAATGGACTAATTAGTCTGTAAATTAAAATTTCTGGTATTTTACATTTTCAGGATTTACCTTTTCGTAATGCCTGTTTAGTTTCGTTCTGGCTGTTTCCATTGAAAACTGCCAATTGATTTTCACCGCTTTTTCGCTTCTCTCTGTTCCAATTGCCAGGACTTCTTTTTCTAATTCTGCTTTGCTTGGTATGCGCCTTGCTAAACACAGTCTGGAAATGACGGAAAACTCGATCTCGATGATATTGAGCCAACTAGCTTTCGGCGGTGTGTAAATAAACTCGAATTTATCGCTTAAGCGTTGGGCTTCCTCCGCTTCAAAAGTTTCATAAAATGAACTCTCATTGTGGGTATTCAAATTATCCAAAATAACCGTAATTAGCTCGGCTTCGGGAAACTCTGCCGCCACTTTTTGAAAATGTAAGGCAAATTCCACCTTTCGGTGCTGGTCAGTAACTTCAAAGATGCGCTCTCCCGTCAATGGTTCAATGGTGGCTAACAAATTACACGCTCCCAATTTTTCATACGCATAATGCTCACGTTTAACTTGTCCGGCTTTCATAGCTAAGCCTCTAACTACTTCGCCAATCAAAAAACACGGTCGCTCGTCATAGCAAATAACGGGGTTTTTCTTATTATAAGAACGTGCATAAACCGCTAATATCCGCTCCATTCTAAACAAAAAGGTCGCATTTATCTCCCCGATACACCACGTTTTCTTCAAATGCGGTTGGAGTTTGTTTTTTTTAGTATCTGTTCAACCTGAGTGTGCGAAATACTTTCGCAAAACTCCAGTTCACCGATTTTATCCGCCAACAGCCGCAAACTCCACTTAGCCCGTCCCTCAGGCGTGGCGGAACAGGCAAGTGCCGTAATCTTAGCTCTTTGTTCGCCATCAATCTCGACCGGGCGACCCGTCCGAACTTTATCTTGTAAAAACTCTAAGCCATTTTCCAGATACTTATTACGCCAAATGGAAACTGTCCAATAATCAACGGTTAAAGTTTCGGCAATGGCTTGGAAAGTTGCACCTTCATTGAGTTGCAACAGAGCCATTGCCCGCCGCATTACTCTGGCTTGCACTTGTCCTTTGCTCAAAAGTTCAGTCAAATATTTTTTGTCGGTTTCATTTAATTTTAGATGTTCTTTTTTCATACATCTATTAAACACGACTAAAACACCAGAAATTTTAATTTACAGACTATTTAACTTGCTTCGCTTGTGAATACGGTATTTCGGTAGATGTGTTAGTTTTCTCGTCCACAACAACAAAACTATTTTCCCGCGCTTCGTCAACATAACCTTTTACCTTTGTTTTATCACGCAACTTGACTTCGATACGAGCATCTCGCCCGACACCAAGTTTTGTAATAGCAGTTTTGACCTTCAATGCGAACTTAGCTTCCTTCTCCAGATTAGGATTTGCTCTAGCTGTCGAATAGAAAGCCAAATTCAATATCAAACCAATTAAAATAAATGGTAATTGATTAGGTCTGGTAAATTTCAAACCTTTTTCCTTCTATTAGCGACAATAGTTCTTGAAACACTTGGCGGCTTTGTTTTCTCAAACTTGAGATGACGCTATTTATTCGACAATAACTTTCCG
>MWVX01000372.1_pt1 | contig 13671 bp, 9 predicted proteins | sample 1047311 | NCBI WGS metagenome assembly MWVX01 (sample SAMN06349984, study PRJNA376086) | soil metagenome | isolation source: MtG-4 sample Antarctic (ecotone) soil | place: Antarctica | collected 2015-01-13 | reverse complement strand
CTTCAATACTATTCCTGGCGACCAGGTGTTAATTACAGATTCTGTAAATCCATATCCTCCAAATAACATTTCTTCTTTTACTATTTATCTTGATATGAACTGCATTGGCGGGATCGGAAATTATTGGGGAACTTACTTAATCATCAGTTTTTCAATGAATTCAGACCCTGGACGAGATGGAGGCATGATAGAAATATTATGCTAATTCGCCATGGACAAATATTGTAAACGAGAGCACCGTTCAGGATGGTTACGATTCGTTACATAGCATTTCAGATACAGTTACGGCGTTGGGGCAGGCCAGGATTTCCGGCTTTTCACGAAAATATATAAGCTTGTGGTTTGATTGAGCCTATATGTACGATAGCTATGATTCCATAGCCTTGCGATTTACTTTTGCCTCTGACAGCATAATTGATACTTTAGATGGATGGATGATTGAATTAATAACGATTAACCCAGTCTATGAGGCTGTGCAAAATTACTATGTTGAGAATCTTTTTCAAGTGTTTCCGAATCCGGCAAGTGATGTCATTTCCATCTCTGACAATTTAAATGATAATGAAAAATGGCATGTAAGAATTTTTAATTCAACTGGAGCTGTGTTTTATCTTTCCGATTATTTTAATCATGATTTAATTGATGTTTCAGGATTTCCTCCGGGGATATACATCGTAGAATGTGCTACTAATGAAATTTATTCAACGCAAAAATTTCTGATTGTTAGGTGATATTATTTATTATTTTCGATTAATTAATCCTAATATCACTCCGCATGCTACCCCCGCATTCAACGACTCTGCGTTTCCGAATTTAGGAATTGTAATTTCTTCATCGCATAGATTTAATAATTCAGCACTTATGCCATGGCTTTCGCTCCCGATAATTAATATTCCCTCATCAGGGAAATTAAACTTAAAAATATTTTTACCACTTAACGTTGCAGCATATTTTTTTCGAGTAGTTGCTTTTAAATACTGTTGGATATCAATATAAAAAACTTTTACCCTAAACAATGAACCCATGCTTGCCTGTATCACTTTTGGATTATAGAAATCAACACAATTTTCCGAACAAATAATATTTTTAATTCCAAACCAGTCGGCAGTGCGAATAATGGTGCCAAGATTACCGGGGTCATTTGTCCCATCGAGCGCTACAGTCCATCCATTAAGATGTGCTTCATTTAACACATAATTAAAAAAAGGAAGTACTGCAATAACCTGCTGAGGCGTTATAAAACTGCTTATCTGCTTCAGATGCTTTTCAGTAATTTCCTTAACCTCTGTATCAGGCGGAATATTTCTCCTGTTCTCATCGATCCATTGATGCGTGGCTAATAACATTTTTAAATAGACCTTTTCTTCCCAAGCTTCTTTTATAAGCTTATCACCCTCAATAATAAATTCGGCATAATTTTGACGGTATTTTTTCACCTTCAGATTTTGAATGTGCTTCAAACCAGCTTTCGTCAACATATCGGAAAATTAATTCAATTGATTATTTGTTCGTGCATTTTATTCCCCGCATTAACAGGATGCAACGCCACCAAATATTTAAAAGAAAATGAATACATGTATAAGACAAGCACAGTAACATTTGTGCCGCCGGTTGAAACAGCCATTGATTCGGATGATTTAAAAGATAACCTTCTCGATTTAAGCAAGCTGAGAAAGAATGACAAAGTGCTGGGATTATTTCCCGTTAAAACATCGTTGTATATGCTTGGCGCCCGTGGTATTGACGAATATATTGCTTACAACGAATATTATGATACGAAGTTTTTGTTTTTATTCGATTATAGCTCACTGCTCAACAAAATAAAACCGCTCTCCGACGATTCAAGCAAGCTGCGCCAATGGCTTACAACAAAAGCCGGACGTGCGCCACAGTTAATTGATACCACTGCGATCGATGAAACCACACTTCGCTTTGAAAACTATTTATATAACCGCGGATATTTTCATACGAGCACCGGATACACTGTAAATTTTGATGAGCAGAAAAAAGCAGGGACGGTGAATTATAACGTGGATTTAAATACGTTTTACCGTATGCAAAATATTTATTATCCGGTTTTGGATAAAGTTGTTGCATCAAAAATTGAACAAATACCTCAACCGAGTCATCTTAAACCCGGTGAGCCCTTTGACGTGGAATATTTACAAAATGAGCGTTCACGCATTACCACTTATTTAAGAGATATCGGGTTTTACAAATTCCAAAAAGAATACATTTATTTTGAGGTTGACACTGCATCAGGTGATTCCCTCGACATTTATGTGAAGGTGAGCACACCTGTGGGCGATTCCGTTCATCACCCATATAAAATTCGAAATATTTTTGTTTACACAAATGCATCAAAAGATTTTAATACAGATACCAGCCAGCTGCTTGTAACCCATTTTGTTGATTCGGCAGGTGGTAAGCTGCGTTCCGATTATTATCTCGTGCGCTCTGTGCCAAAGTATAATCCCAGAACAATTTCAAATAGCCTGTTTTTTAACCCCGGTCATTATTATAATGATTCCTCTTTTCAAAAAACCATCCGTGCTTTTACTAATACGGGGATATTTAAATATGTTACCCTACAAATAAAAGAAGTTGACACAAATTCCTATACAAGATATATGGATTTATATGTAAAGCTTGATCCCCATACTCCAAAGAATGTAACTACGCAGATAAATGCAAGCACTGCTACAGATTATTTAGTAGGAAATTCCTTAACAGCCTCTTACGTTCATAAAAATATTTTTAAAAGCCTGGATCATTCTTTTATTAATTTAAGCGGGGGTATTGAAATGATTCTGGAAAATCAAAAAATTATTCTGAATTCTACAGAGCTTTCGGCTGGTACAGGGCTATCGATTCCACGGTTTTTTTGGCCATTGCCTTTTGAAACACCCAAAACATATTATCCGAAAACGAATTTTCTTGTCAACTTCGATTATATCCGTCAGTTAGGTGATTTTACACTATACAATAGTTCTTTCGAATATAACTGCACATGGTTTGAAAATGATCCTGCAAAGCAGCACATAGTAAAAGCGCCCTTACCCACTGTTACAATTGTACATGTTGATACTGTTTACCCTGAGTTTCAGCAAATATTAAATGATAATCCGTTGTTAAATCAAACTTTTGAGCAGCAATTTATTACAGGCTACGGCTATACATGGATATATAATTCGCAAGTAAGAGGCTACCATGTGCACGATAATTACTTTCGGGGTTCGATGGAGATAAATCTCCCTTTTTCAGATTTTCTGCGGGTTGATGCCGATTACCGCCGCTATTTAAATATCAATTCTTCTAACAGGCTCATAGGCCGTTGTGCAATTGGTTTTGCAAGACCTTTCGACAGTCAAAAGGAAAAAGTATTTGATACAGAAGTAATTCCTTATGTGAAGCAATTTTTTGTAGGTGGTGGCTACAGTATTCGTGCCTTCAGTATAAGAAAGCTGGGGCCCGGAACATTTGTAAATTATGATACAGTAGGAATTACAGTTGGGCGACAAGATCAACTCGCCGATTATAAGCTTGAGCTAAACCTTGAATACCGGTTTGATATTATAAGCTTTTTTGAAGGCGCTTTATTTTGCGATTTTGGAAATATATGGACACGGAAATATGATCCCTTCCGCCCGGGCTCACGGTTTGAGTTTTCCGATTTTTACAAAGAAATTGCGGTAGGTCCCGGTGCAGGGCTGCGGATGGATTTTACTGTTTTAGTTATTCGTTTCGATGTTGCTTATCCGTTATACGATCCTGCACTCGATGGTGAGATGGGCAGTTATTACATCGATTATTACAATGAAGCAGGCTTTACAATACCCCAAAAAAACTTAACATTTAATCTTGCAATTGGATATCCGTTTTAATTTAGTGACGGAGCGATAAGCGATGCAACGATAAAGGATTGATTTGGGCGACATGTTAATAATAAACCAGACACATCGCTAATTCCAACATTTCACCGATATATTTCTAAAAGTCATTCACTGTCTTTTTAATTATTTCGATGCAATCCCATAATTGTTCTTGGCTAATTACAAGTGGTGGAGCAAAGCGAATTTTATCTCCATGTGTTGGTTTTGCAAGAAGCCCGTTTTGTTTCAATTCAATGCAAAAATCCCAAGCATTTTTTCCATTGTAATTTTCATCAACAATAATTGCATTTAATAATCCCTTCCCACGAACAGCTTTTACCAATTCAGGGTTTAATTTATTAAGCTCAATGCGCAAGATGTTACCGAGATGAAATGCATTTTCCGCAAGCTTTTCATCAATTAAAACATCCATTGCTGCAAGTGCAACTGCACACGCAAGAGGGTTGCCGCCATAGGTTGAGCCATGTTCGCCAGGTTTAATTGTAAGCATAATTTCATCATCTGCTAAAACCGCACTCACAGGAATAATTCCTCCTGACAAAGCTTTACCAAGTATGAGGATATCGGGTTTCACATTCTCATAATCACAGGCAAGCATTTTACCCGTTCGGCACAATCCTGTTTGAATTTCATCAGCCATAAATAATACACTTGCATTGTTACATAGCTCAAATGCTTTGATAAGATAGCCATCATCAGGAACTATAACGCCTGCTTCACCCTGAATTGGTTCAACAAGAAAGCCTGCAACATTTTTATCGTTTAATGCTTTTGCAAGTGCTTCAATATTATTGTAAGGAATTAATTCAAAACCAGGCATATATGGCCCGTAATTCCTATTGCTCTCATCGTTACTAAAACTGATAACGCCTGTTGTGCGGCCATGGAAATTACCTTCGCAAACAATAATTTTTGCCTGGTTTGCATCAATACCTTTAACCTGATAAGCCCAGCGCCTGCAAAGCTTAATCGCACCCTCAACAGCTTCAACGCCGGTATTCATGGGCAACAGCTTATCATAACCAAACAATTCTGTCATACATTTTTCATAAATGCCAAGCTGGTCGTTGTGGAATGCCCGTGATGTAAGCGTTAATTTATGTGCCTGCTCTACCAGAGCATTAATAATCCGGGGATGACAATGCCCCTGGCTGACAGCGCTGTAAGCCGACAAAAAATCGTAATACCGCTCACCATCAACATCCCAAACAAAAACGCCGTCACCTTTTGTCAGCGCAACCGGCAAAGGATGATAGTTGTGGGCGCCAAATTTCTCTTCGAGCTCGATGTACTGTTGGGTGGTATTGGTTGAAATAGGATTTGAAATCATAATTTATTAATTTAAATGGTAATAAAAAAGAAATAAAAGGCAGTTGAAATTGTAGTCAACCAATCAGCACGGGGTGATCGAGAAAGTCGAGGTTGATATCGAGAAAATGAAGAAACATGGTTGCAAAGATAACTAAAACCCGCAAACTTTTATACTGCAGTTTAGTAATTACAGTTTTAATAATGCCACAGTGTTTTCCACAGATTATAGATTCTTCTTTTATAGCAATGATAGACGAAGATATTTCGGTAGAAGCGTTATTAATTTGAATGGAAGTTCTTGCGTCAACCTATTACCAGGAAATCGATTTTTATAACTTTTCTAGAGTAACCGGTAACTACTTTCCTACACCATCTCCTTCACAAACGTCGGCAATGCAAACGCACCCGCATGAACCTTTTCGTTGTAGTATTTTAATTTGTTTTTATCGCTGAAGAGTTTGGCTTTATCGGCATTAAAATCCTCGAGAGGGTGTAGGCCGCCCTTGCTGCAAAAGCTAAAGCTCCAGTTGCCGGTAGGATAAGTTGGAATAAATGCAAGGTAGCAGTGCACATTGCTTTTATTAAATATTTCCCGGTAGCATTTATATATTTCAATAAATGTGTCGCGGTTAAAATGTGGACTTTCGCTCTGTGCAACCATAATTCCGGCACTTGTTAAACAGCGGTAAACATTGCGGTAAAAATCGTAGCTAAATAAACCTTCACTTGGGCCAACGGGATCGCTCGAATCAACAATAATTAAATCAAAAGATTTATCAGCAGTATTTTTTATATAATCAATCCCATCACCAACAATTAATTGCAATTTAGGATTATCGAACTCGCTTGCAATCTGCGGAAAAAATTGTTTGCACGCATCAATTACCACCTTATCAATCTCAACCATCACAACCTTTTCTACATTTTGGTAACGCAGCACCTCCCGGATTGCACCGCCATCGCCGCCGCCAATTACAAGAACATTTTTAATATTGCCGGTTTGCATTGCAGGATGCACAATCATCTCATGATAAACAAATTCATCTTTATCACTCGTCATCGCCATCTTATCAATGTATAAAGTTTTCCCAAAAGCATACGTATCGAACACTTCCACCATCTGGTAATCGCTTTTAACATTGAAAATCCGCTCGCCGGTATGGCGCAATGAGAGGGCAATATTCTCATCTTTATCGGTTATCCAGACATTTCTTGAATACCTGCCTGGATTTTTGCGCTGTGCAGCCTGCACCCTCATATCCTCAACGCTAAAATTTATCTTTTCAAGCACATCCAATTGTCCTCTGCCCAACTCAATTGCAGAACCGTTTTCAGCCTTAAATTTTTCGAGCAATATTTTATATGCAACCCACGGATTTACTTCGTGTCCGCAGGTAAAAATGTCTACTGAAGCATACTGATACTCAGGCCAGGTATGGATAGCAAGGTGGCTCTCCTGGATTACAACAACTCCCGACACAACCCATGGAGAAAAGTGGTGAAATGTCGAATTAATTACTGTTGCGCCCGCATCGGTTGCTGCCTGCACCATTTCGGTTTCAATGTAAGAAACGTCATTCATCACATTTGGATCGCAACCATAATATTCGACCAGTATATGCCGTCCGAGTGAATTCATTTTGTTATGTTAAGTGCGCAAAAGTATTACAAGCATCCTTAAAAACTAAGAATTGTCTGAAAATGCATGGCAGCTTTACTGAAGAGATGGTGATGGAACAGGAACATCAACAAGTACTAAAAAGCATAATTTATATTATCTCAAGTCGGGCGCAACATATACGTTTTTCGTATAAATATTGTTGGGGCTTATAACGGCTACGGCATAGATGCCGGCTGGCAATACAGATACATCTATGCTGAATTGATTTTCATGAATATTATCTTTTGTAAATACGCATCTGCCATAACTGTCAGATATTATCACTTTCGATTTCCCATCAACCTCATTAAGAATGATGCTTAACAATGATGTAGCTGGATTTGGATATATACTAAACGCCGATGCGGCATGGTAGTCTATTGCGGTTGGGTCATTATCCTCAATAATCGCTATAGCTGGTGATAGTTGAAAGTGTGAGTAATATTCATCTTCAGTTGTAATCTCAAATTCCAGATGCCCATTATGCAAACCTTCAACTGCAATATCGTCTGTAGCAGTGATACTGATATTCATTGTTTCTGCAGATGCAGGTAGGAAAACAACTTGAGTATTTAAGCCAGGACCTGCACCCAAATCCAATTGGATATCTGGTTGAACTGTGATTTTTACGGTGTCTTCGGGCGGTGTTTGCAGGGCAATTGAGAGTATAAACTCCGTGCCGCCTTCCGCAATTATAATTTCGGAAGTATCGGATAAATTCATTTTAGGTATGCCAGAGTCATCAATATCAATATACACATCAGGCAACATATAAAGCCTGTATGGATTGCAGGCAATGAGGTCTGGTGTTGCATCTGCATCCTGATATATAAAAATTCCATAATCATCCAGAAACGGAATAATATCATAGGAGCACAACGAGCCTTCCAGATTCATATAAATATCTGTATGCTCTTTGTCGTGAGTTTTGTAACCAAAAATTACGTCCTCCATATAATCGAAATTAAAGTCAGTGAAGAACGGATCGGTTACTGTGCCATCATAATACAAGTAATATCCATAGCAATCATCATATGTGTCAAAAGTTCCGACCCCAGTGTTTTCGAAGATGAGCAGATGGTTTACATTGTTTTTGCAAAAAAGGTCTTTATCTCCATCATTATCAGCATCTGAAAATTGGGGTGCACCTAAAATTAAGCCTGCATCTGTATCTATCCATTCCGATTCAAATTCAAACTCACTGCCCGGCAGATTTTCAATAAAGCAGAGTCCGGAATATGGCGCATTGCATTGATGCACAATATCATCATCGCCATCACTATCATAATCGAAAAGATTAATAGTGTACTTAACATAATTTTCTGATGTTAATAAAACTGTTGGCGCTGAAAAATCAAAGTAACCTGCTACATTCTCATACCAGTGAAGCTCAAATAGCCCCCAACCGTATTTTACGACTTCGCCAATAACATCCGTGTCGCCATCTTCATCAATATCAATAAACCAGCACTCCATAAAGCTATAATCTCCATAATGATTTTCGGGTATAAATACTCCGCTACCATAATTTTTGTAAATATTAATAACCGCATCATAGCCTACGATACAACTGGATAGGATATCAGCGAAACCATTACCATCAATGTCTGATACAGCAAGAGCCTGATGTGTACCTAACACAATAGAATCAACGGAATATTTGATTGTAAAGGAATCAATCAGATTATCATAAATAAAAGCTGAAACAACTCCATTTGTGCTTGCAACGACCAAGTCTTTATCTCCGTCGCCTTCAAGGTCGGCGCTTACAATGTTAAACCATCTATTGTAATTTTTGTAAATAGTGTCAGGTGTTGAAAAATCAATAAAAGAAGATTGCAAAGGGTAAATACTTAATATATTTGAATTGTTGGCTACAATATCAACAAGTGAATCTGCATTCATGTCTGCCGTTGCAATTGATGCCATATACACTAATGTGTCTATAATTACTTCATCATTAAAATTACCGCTGCCGGTATTTTCAAACCGTATCAAGTTATTTGTTACATACCCGAAATAATCTTCTGAAACAGAAACCGCAAATATGTCTGTATCTCCATCGTTTTCGATATCTGCTATCTGCAGGTCATTAAAATCTTCGGGAGAAGTGCTGACGATATGAGCTGTAAATGCTGTGCCGGTGCCGTCGGTATTTTCAAACCACCTTATTCCATGTATAGGAGAATATTCGTCGTATGATATTATGATATCATTATCAGCATCGCTGTCAACATCGGCTGTTTCAATAAAGTTAAAAGAGCCGGTTTCTGCAATGTATTCTCCGTCATTAAAACTTCCTAAGCCATCTACGTTCCGGAACAAAAATAAATTCATAGTTGATGAACTGGCTATTACGTCTAAATCGAAATCCCCATCCATATCGCATAAAGCAGAATTTGTAAATATGTCGGGAGCATCATCAGCAATGCTGTGAATTGCATATTCCATTGCCACTGCATCAATAATTTCTATCCATTTAAGCTCACTGTTGCAGCGAATCACAATATCATCATCAGTATCTCCATCTATATTTTCCGTTGCAAAAAGAGATAACCCTGCGTCGCAATCTGTTACAAAGTCATGGGCAATCCAATCCAATTCTCCGGTGTTTTCAACCCAATAAATAGAATCGTAACCTGCACAGATCAAATCATCGTCTCCATCAGAATCCAAATCCGAAATTCAGCCAAACGTACGGTAATCACCGGTAATAAGCACACGTTGTTCATAATTTAAACCTGTTGTATCAAGGTTTGTAAATTGCGTAATTCCATGTTTTGAAAAGCATAGTAAATCTGTCAACCCATCATCATTTATATCAATCGAAGAAATGTGAGTTACGTCATAAAAATAATTCTCATCAATAATTTTATAAGCATCCGTTTGTGCATTTATTAAACCTAACGAAAGGGCGGTGATGCATGTAAGAACTAGATATTTCATGTTATGTGTTTCCACAATGTTACACAATAATAGGGAAATTCTGAAAGAGTGTGTTATGTTAAGTGCGCAAAAGTATTAAAAACAAGGTGAACATTTTGCGCTAATTTTGCATTTAAGTATAAAACACTGAAGTGAAAAAATCCCATATTATTCTGCTCTTGTTAATTGCTGTATGCATTGGTGTTTTTGCATCAAAGCTGGGGAGCGTCAGCTCTTATTCGAGCTACGAGGATGCAAAAAGCAAAGAGGGCAAAACCGTTCAGCTCATTGGCACGCTCACTAAAGACAAGCCCGTTAATTATAATCCTCAGATTGATCCGAATTCATTTTCTTTTCATTTAATCGATAAGGAAGGACAGGAATTTAAAGTAGTTTGTTATGATGAGATGCCTCGTGATTTTGAGAAAAGCGATGAGATTGTATTAACCGGATCAATGAAAGGGGAAACGTTTCATGCTGAGGACATGCTCGTAAAATGTCCCTCAAAATATGTGGATGAAGAGGTGGAAAAACAATAGAATGATTCATGAATGAGACGGCTCACCTGCATGGCGAAATAAATCCTTTATTTGGATACGTTGGGCATTTACTGGTAATACTTGCATTTGTGGCGGCACTACTTGCTGCGGGGGGATATTTTATTTCAGTGCAGTCGAAAGACGCGAATGAAAAGCTGAAATGGAAAAACCTTGCCCGATACACATTTATTATTCATGCCGCATGCGTAACAGGAATCGTCGCCACCATGTTTGTGATGATATTTAACCATCATTTCGAATATCATTATGTATGGGCGCATTCATCTCTTGATTTGCAGGCAAAATATATTCTATCATGTTTTTGGGAAGGGCAGGAGGGCAGCTTTCTACTGTGGAGCTTCTGGCATATGGCGCTTGGCATTATCATGTTAATTATTGCAAAAAACTGGGAAGCACCTGTGTTATCGGTGGTTTGTCTTATGCAGGCTTTCCTTTTATCGTTCTTATTGGGAATATATATCGTTGGAGAAACGAAAGTTGGTGTATCACCTTTTTTATTACTTGAGGATGCATTGACGCAGGACCCTGTTTTTTTATTTGATGATTATATGCGGTTTATTTCGGATGGCACGGGGTTAAATGCCTTGTTGCAAAATTATTGGATGGTTATTCACCCTCCCGTTTTATTTCTTGGGTTTGCACTTTTGACAATTCCATTTGCATTTGCAATCAGCGGACTTTGGACCAAGCAATACACGGAGTGGATAAAACCTGCATTGCCATTCGCACTGTTTGGTGCAATGGTGTTGGGGACAGGTATTTTAATGGGCGGTGCATGGGCTTATGAAGCACTGAGCTTTGGTGGATTCTGGGCTTGGGATCCTGTTGAAAATGCATCGTTAATTCCATGGCTGATTATGCTTGCAGGTATGCACACAATGATTGTTTCAAAAGCAACCGGACATGCACTGCGCTCAACTTTTATTCTGATACTTCTTGCGTTTTTATTTGTTTTATACGCCTCATTTTTAACACGCAGCGGCATCTTAGGAGATACGAGTGTTCACGCTTTTGTTGAAGAAGGATTAACAGCTCACCTCGTTATTTTTTTATTTGCCTTCCTGATTATCAGTGCAATTGCATTAATTCAAAACTGGAAATTTTTGCCCACAAAAGAAAAAGAAGAAGCAACATCATCCCGTGAGTTTTGGATGTTCGTAGGCTCCCTGGTTCTATTGTTTGCCAGCATTCACATCGTGGTATTTACATCTATCCCGGTGTTTAATGCAATTTTCGGAACTGAATTTTCTACTGTTGCAAATCCGGTTCAATACTATACAAGCGTTCAAATTTGGGTGGCTGTGGTTATTGCGGTATTAACAGCGTTTGGTCAATTTTTAAAATTTAAACAAACGGATTACAAAAAGTTTTTAAGAGAGATACTATTGCCGGTTGTTATTGCTTTGGCATTTACTATTTTTTCGCTAATTATTTTAAATAATCAGTGGCATATTACTTCAGGCATGGGAAATTTTTCATTCTTAAGTACCAACGCTCTCCTCCTTTTAACAGCGAGCTTTACGGTAGCTGCTAACATCCAATATTTTATTAAGGTGCTTAAGGGTAGGTTTAGGGTATCGGGGGGTGCGGTAGCGCACGTGGGCTTCGGATTGCTGCTTATCGGCATATTGATTTCAAATGCCGGGCAAAAAGTAATTTCTGAAAACACCGAAGCAATTCAATTATTCAAGGATTTAGATAATAAAATGAAACGTGAGAATATTTTGCTATATCGAAATGTGCCCCAGCCCATGGGCGATTATATTGTAACTTATCTCGGCGATTCAAGCGTAAACCGTGAAACTACTTATACAATTCAGTTTGAAAAGGTTGATGCAAAGTCAGGGAACATCTCTAAAACATTTTATGTGTACCCTTATCTATTGCTCGACAAAAAATCGCAGCAGTTGACTCCAAATCCCGATACAAAACATTTTTTATCGCATGATGTATTCACACATATATCCTCCATTCCGTCAGACGAAGCAAAAAAAATTGCGCCCGAAATATCGCAGGATACGATTGCAGTTGGAGATACCATATTCTTTTCGTCAGGCTTTATGGTGCTTGAAGATTTTAAGCGCTACCCCGTTTCAATGGATACGCTAACTGCGGGCGCTCAGTTTAAAGTTTTTACAGGCGATAAGACCGAAATTGCTGAGCCGAAAATTCACATCATTACAGCGCAGGATGATCCCGATTTAATTAGTGAACCAGTTAAGCTGAAAAATGCAGAGCTTGAATTAAAAATTGCTAATATCCTCATAGAAAAAAATGAGTTTGTAATTTCACGCACCGAACGCAGCGTCCAATCGGATTGGATAATTATGAAAGCAATTATTTTTCCAATGATAAACATGGTATGGCTTGGAATGATTATAATGGCGATTGGATTCTTAATTAGTGCAGTGCGCAGGTATTCGCAGGCGGGGTTTTGAAGTATGTAATAGCCGCTCGGCGGCTTGCTCGAACGTTGCAGTAATTCCCTTCTTATTTTTTTAGAGCTTTCATAAACTTCATATATATATATTCCTTTAGGTGTATTCGTCTGCACTGTGCATTTTCTTCTTTCTTCAACTTGTGAACCGAGCATATTGAAAATGCGAACCAAATAAGAATTGTTAAATTTATCCACTTTTAATGATCCCGATTAAAAACATCTTTGCATTTTTTATTCTTTTAGTGAGCTGTTATCTTTTGACAGCACAGGCATATCAACCATTTATTTACATGCGTTCAGAAGATGGGGAACCTTACAGCTACCTTGGAGACGACACATCAAATGTAAATGCCTTAAACGATGTTTTTGACAGCGCCGGATGGAGCTATGCATTTTTTGAAACTGCTGAGGCAACGGATATATTTAACGACAGCACTTGTTTTGTATGGCTTGAAGGAACAGGTATTGGTGAAGCGCCTTTCGAGGCCTTTTATTACGCAAATTATTCTCTGATAGAAGAATGGGTTTTTAATGGGGGAGGAGGATCGTTTATAACATACCAGGCAGACGCAGGGTTTGATGCAGACACGTTTCATATTCATTTTGGTGAAAATTATTTTATAGCGGACACATACCCCGAATCATTCCGTGGCTTACCATTCGATACCACTCATAGAATATTTCAAGGCCCCTTTATCCCTGTGTTAACGGACGAGTTATATACTGAAGATAATCCCTGGGCCACCTATACTCGGGTGCAATGCGAATTCTGTGAACCACTATTGGTAGATAAATATGACACTACATTAATGGTTGAAGGTGAACTCAGTTGGGGTGAAGGGAAAGTAATATTTTATCCATATGGACCTTCACCATTTACTG
>MWVX01000371.1_pt1 | contig 13690 bp, 8 predicted proteins | sample 1047311 | NCBI WGS metagenome assembly MWVX01 (sample SAMN06349984, study PRJNA376086) | soil metagenome | isolation source: MtG-4 sample Antarctic (ecotone) soil | place: Antarctica | collected 2015-01-13 | reverse complement strand
TGGGCATATTGAAAGCGAAATTCATTGAAAAACTGCGGCGTGTATGATGCAATCTGCGCGGCGAGTCCGTAGCTCACGGCAGAACTGTCAAAACTGCGCTCTAAGGTGTTGAGTCCGCCCGGAGTAAAATTATCTGAACTCCCGTCGGCATGATTAAACCGCATGGTCAGGCGATTTTTATCGTTCAACTGCGCGTCGCTGCGAAAGATATAAAATGCTCCCTTCTCCAAACTCGGAATGGCAGCCGGAAAAATTGAAGGCGATAAACCGGCGGCAATAAGGCGCGTCTTGTTCGCTTCACTGATTGTTAAAAGCCGTTCGGCAGCCGCTTTATCATCGCGCTTTATCCACTCATAACCAAAATAAAAATGCCAGCGGTCTTTGATAATCGGCGCGCCAATCTGCGCCGTAAAATTATCCGCCTTATTATCCGGCAATTCGACGGACGCTGGATAAGAGAACGGGCGCGAGTAGAACGACGGGCGGCGAAAACGATAACTGACTGCGCCGTGATGCGCGTTTGTTCCCGAAGGCGTAACCATATTCATAATCATTCCCGTCGTGTTGCCGAACTCCGCCGCAAAACCATTTGTCAGCAATTGAACCTCGCTCACAAATACATCGGAAATCAGCATAAAACGAATCGTCGCGCGGTCGCCTTGTGTATTGGTGTTGCCGTCGAGTTGGTAATTAACCCGCCGCAGATAGCCGTTGACATTAAAATTAGGAAAAGCCAAGCCGCGGCTCGGACGACCTGTGACGTTAGCTTGTAAAAGCCCAAAGTTATAAGGATTGCGCGGAATAAGCGGAAGATTTTGCACTTCGCGGGTATTCATCACGCGCCCCAAATCAGTTTTGCCCGCATCGGCAATTGAAGTATCCGACGAAACGGTAACGACTTCCTGAACTTCTCCGGCTGGCAAAGTTAAATCAACCGTCGCGGTTTGTCCGGTGGTCAACGTAATACCATCGCGGACTAGTTTTTTAAAGTTTGCGGCTTCGGCGGTGACGCGGTAAGTTCCGAGCGGAAGGAGCGGAAAGCGATAAACACCGCTTTCATCGGTTGTCACGGTTCTGGTCGCGCCGGTTTCGATGCTTCTTACTGTGATGACGACATTTGGTAGAGCCGCGTTGTTTTGGTCTAAAATTGTGCCTTCGATTTGCCCGTTCAAGGCTTGCGATTGGGCGAAAGTTGACAGCATTGATGAAGCAAACAATAAGCCGAGAGCAATGGCGCAGATTAAAAGATGTAAAGCCGTTTCTTTCATTTTATTATGCGGCTGTGCCGCCTGATGTGCGGAAAGGTAAAGCCGCTAATCGAAACCAACCTCTTAATCTCACTTCAACCCGACGCGCCTGACTAATTCATCAAAGCGCGGGTCGTCGCGTAGAATATCAAAAGACGGATCGACATTAAGCTGAACCATCTGACCGTGACGCTTCTCGATTGCTTTGTTCAGATATTCAAACGCCTGTTCCTTTTCGCCCAGCATGGCGCACTGCCTTGCCAGTCTGTAGTAATTGCTCGAAGGTTTCTGTTCGTTTAGCTTTTCTAACTCAAGCAGTTTCTGCCTAACTCCTTGCCAGCCCAAAGTTTCGTAAGCGTTTTGATAAAGTTCGATGTGTTCGGAATTTGCTCGTTTTTGATTTTTCATAAACCACTCGTAAGCTCCGGCATTATCGCCCTTCATTTCATACGCCAGCATAAGCCACCCGTAAGCCGTGGCAAAATTCTCGTCCACTTCTACGACTCGTTTAAATTGAAGAATGGATTCGTCGTAACGGCGGGCGCGATACAAAATAACTCCATTGTATTGCTGATATTTAACCGAATTCGGGTCAATCTCCAGAGCGGTTTTCGATTCCGCAATTGCTTCGTCAAAACGCCCGCGGACGGATAAATACATCGCATACTGATCGTGTGCCAAATCGGAATTCGGTTCCAGTTCGATGGCGCGAAGCAAATCCTTTTCCGCTCCGACGAAATCCCACTCATAGGTTAATTTTAATTCTCCTCGAACCGCGTATCCTTCCGCCAAATTGTTATCGAGTTCCAATGCTTTGGTAACGGCTTGCTTCGCCTTCTCATACTCTACGCGGGACAAGCCGCCGCCTACATTGCCCGACGTAATAAAGGCGTGAGCCATTCCCGAATAAGCCCGCGCAAAATTTGGGTCGAGCCGGATGGCTTGCTCAAAGTATTCAACCGCTTTTCGGGCAGCCGGCGCAGTATGGTTGAGTGGCAAATTTCTAGTCTCTGTCAAATTTCTACCTTGCAGATAGAGCCGGTAGGCTTCTTCACTAGTCGTCCCGCGCTTCGCCGTCAGGCTGTTTGAGGTGACGGCGAAGCGTGCCGACAAGATGTTTCCGACATCGCCCGCGATTGCGTCCTGCATCGCAAAGACATCGCCCGCCTCTTTTTCGCTTTTATAAGTTTCTTCAATCTGACCGCTCGCCACATTAAAAAGCTGTGATGTAACGCGGATTTTGCCGCCCGCCAATTGATAATTCGACGCGAGAACGTAATCAACTTTTTGCTCCTGTCCGGCGGCAAGCGGGTCTTGCTCGATGTCCGCGTATTTCCGCGTCGCGCTCAAAGGTCGGACGATAAATCCTTTCATCGAACTAAGCCGGTGAATCAATGAATCGGCAATCCCGATTTCGTAAATCTCATCGCGGTTTGCCGTATTAATGGGTTTGAGCGGCAAGATGGCGATTGATTTTTTGCCGTCCGCGCTCGAAGCCTTTTTACTACCGTAGAAATAATAACCGAGCGCGATTGAGCCGATTAGAAATGCAGCCAGCGCAAATGCGGCAAATGATACGCGATATTTAGGCGCGTGTTTGCTCTCGCTATATGACTTTGTTGGAGCTAATTCGAATCTGACGGTTTGTTCGGTTGATTCTTTGGGTGAACCAGATGAAACCTCTTCTACCGGCTCGTTTTCATTTGATTCGCGTCGCCAATCCGCCAGAGCGACGACCGCGCTGGAACTCGGCGTATTGCTGGAATGTGAGACAGGCGAAAGGGGAAAAGGAAAATTAGCCGATAAACCGATTTTTGTTTCCTTGTCTTCCAGTCTTTCCGACTCCCTTTCTGCAATTTCGACTCGCCTGACATCGGTGATAAAACGATAACCGCGTCTGGGAACGGTTTCGATAAAACGCGGATTTTTCGTGTCGTCTCCCAACAACTTTCGCAGCAGCCCAATCGTAAAGGTGATGTTGCCTTCTTCGACAAAACTGTCCGCCCAAACCGATTTCATCAACTCATCCTTTTCGACCAGATGACCGTGATTTTCGACCAGAACAAATAGCAGTTGGAATGCTTTCGGCGTGATTGGAAGCGGCTTGCCGTCGCGCAGTAAAACTTTTTCCCGCGCGTCGAGATGAAATTCGCCGAACTCGAAGTTGTTAGTTCCCAGGAACATACGCCTTCTAATAGTTTTCTAATAGTTTTCTAAGAATTAACTCGCCGAAAACAAAGGACTTTTCCGGCGAGAAAAATTTACCGTTCAGTTACAGGCGAATGTTATCACAAATCGGGACTACCCGAAACTGCTAATCGCATTCGTAAATTTTAAGTCAACAAAATTCAGCTAGAGGAAAAAATTTTTGAAAATCAAAACTACTTTAACAACTCTTTCAGCAATTATCGCGCGGGCGGACTAGGCGGCTGCGGCAAGCCGTCGTCATTATTTATTGCCCGATGACCGGATGGTGATTCAACCCAAAGTCAAATAAATCGAAAAGGAAAGGAAAAATTATGAACACGAATTATGGGAGAAAAAATTTGAAGAACAAACTTTTGTTAATTTTGAGCAGGAGAGCGATGCAGCTTTTACGGCGAAAAATTCAGCTTGGCTTGCTGGCATCTGGATTACTTTTGTGGTCAGCCGCTTTAATTTATGCCGCGCCAGGTGTCCTTGACCTTTCGTTTGGTAACGGTGGAAAAGTTATCACTCCGGTTGGCTTTTCTGCTGGGGCGAATTCGGTAGCGATTCAAGCGGACGGCAAGATTGTCGCCGCGGGTTACAGCAACGGCACAAACTTTGGCTTTGCGGTTGTCCGCTACAACACAAACGGTTCACTCGACACCTCGTTTGGCAGCGGCGGAAAAGTTATCACTCCGGTTGGCAGTTTTGCTGTGGCTAGTTCGGTAGCGATTCAAGCGGACGGCAAGATTGTCGCCGCCGGTTACAGCTCCAACGGCGTTTACTCTGACTTTGCACTTGTTCGTTATCTAGCCGATTCAAATTCAAATATTCGCACCCGTTTTGATTTTGACGGCGACGGGGGAGCCGATATTTCTCTCTTTCGTCCATCAAACGGAGTTTGGTCTCTGCGCCGTTCGAGTTTAGGAATTTCCGACACTCAATTTGGCTTATCAACCGATAAAATCACGCCCGCCGATTTTGACGGCGACGGTAAAACCGACATTGCCGTTTTCCGTGACGGATTCTGGTATTGGCTCAACAGTTCCAACGGCAGTTTCAATGCTTTTCAGTTCGGTCAAGCGGGTGATATTCCCGTTCCCGCCGATTATTCGGGCGACGGACGCGCTGAACTTGCCGTTTATCGCGGCGGTAGTTGGTTCACGCTGAATTTAGTAAATAATCAATTTCAAGCCGTGCAGTTCGGCAATTCAACCGACAAACCCGTCGTCGGCGATTACGACGGCGACAGCCGTGCCGATTATGCCGTTTATCGAGATGGAACTTGGTATTTATTGCAGTCAACTCAAGGTTTTGCCGCGATTCAATTCGGTTTGCCAACCGATAAACTTGTTCCGGCAGACTATGACGGTGACGGAAAGACGGATTTAGCCGTTTATCGTGACGGCACTTGGTATCTGCTTCGTTCGCAAGCGGGCTTTACGGCGTTTCAGTTCGGCTTCGCTTCGGATATTCCCGCTCCCGCCGATTATGATGGCGACGGGCGAGCGGATGCGGCGGTTTATCGTGACGGAACCTGGTATCTGCTGCAAAGCACAAACGGATTTTCTGCGGTGCAATTTGGTTTGGTAAACGACAAGCCTGTTCCGTCAGCTTATTTGCCGTAAGAAGCTGTTTGAAAACTCTGTTTTGAAGAATTTTTAACCACGAAATAACACGTGTACAGCACGAAATCCATCGTTTCTTTTGATTTGTTTAGTGATTTTTCGTGTTGTTTCGTGGTTAATTTCTTCTCTTTTCGAGTTTTCAAACAGCTTCTAAACGAAAGGAGAAAGAAAATGAAGGACTTTTCCGGCGAGAAAAATTTACTGTTCAGTTACAGGCGAATGTTATCACAAATCGGGACTACCCGAAACTGCTAATCGCATTCGTAGATTTTAAGTCAACAAAATTCAGCTAGAGGAAAAAATTTTTGAAAATCAAAAACACTTTAACAATGCTTTCGGCAATCATCGCGCTGGCGATGACGGCAATGAGCGCATTTTCGCAAAACAACGGCTTGACAGGTGCCGCGCCAAACGCGGCGACGGGCTTTTCAGTTTTTAGCGCCCCGCAAAATTTGGGCGCGACCATCAACTCGGCGAGCAAGGAACAGCTTCCGGTTCTTGCGCCTAGCGGTTTGAGTTTTTATTTTGTAAGTGAGCGTCCAGGCGGGTTAGGCGGCAGAGATATTTACGTTTCACAGCGTGCCACGCTCTCGTCAGCGTGGGGCGCGGCGCAAAATATGGGTTCGAATCTCAACACGAGCAGTAACGATTCCATTTCGAGCATTTCACCCGACGGACTCGAGATGTTTATGGAAAGTGATCGTCCGGGCGGGCTGGGCGGCAGCGACATTTATCTCTCGAGGCGCATAGATCCGAACGACGATTCCGAATGGAGTACACCCGTCAACATCGGCGGGGTTCTCAATAATGCCTCCAATGATTACTTCGGGAACTATTTTGTTGACCCAGCAACCGGCGCAGGTACGCTTATTTTCCTCAGCAACCGACCGGGCGGGCAAGGATTTAATGATATTTATCAAAGCACGCGAAACGCCAACGGCACATTTAACCCGCCGTCGCCGGTCAACGAATTAAACAGCGCGGCAAACGAACAACGCGCATCAATCAGCCATGACGGTTTGGAAATCTTTTTCAGTTCAAATCGTCTTGGTCCGGCAACTATCTTCGCCATCTTTGTTTCAACCCGCGCTTCGACCTCATCGCCGTGGAGTCCGCCTGTTGCCGTCGCCAGTCTCAACACCACAGGCAGCGACGGTCAACCGGCTCTTTCACACGACGGCACGGTTCTTTATTTCGCCTCAGGTCGCCCCGGCGGCTCTGGCGATGGCGATATTTATTCAGCCGTGCGCGTCAGCGTCAATCGCAGTTCGACCGCCGACTTTGACGGCGACGGGCGCACCGATGTCAGCGTTTTCCGTCCGTCTGACGGAACTTGGTATGTGATGCAAAGCGGCAGCAACACTTTTCGGGCGCAGCAATTCGGCGCAAGCGGAGACAAAATTGTTCCCGGCGATTACGACGGCGACGGACGAACGGACTTTGCCGTCTTTCGTCAAACTCCGCAAAACGGCTTTTGGTATATCTTGCGAAGTTCGGACAATGTTTTTCAGACAGTTCAATGGGGCTTGAATACGGATAAACCCGTGCCGGGCGATTACGACGGCGACGGCAAAACAGACATTGCAGTTTATCGCAACGGCATTTGGTATATCGTGCAAAGCTCAAATGGAAATCCGACTTACGCATATTTCGGTTTGGGTAGTGATATTCCGGTCGCCGCCGCCAATGTTCAATGAAAATTATAGGTGAAACACCAGGAGAGATGACAAAACGCCATCTCTCCAACTTGCACACTTGGTTAAAGATAAAAATTCACAGCAACCCAAAGCCGCCCAACTTTGTATTCTACTGAATTACAGCTTTCTTATACCGAATTTTTTATACACTTATTTTTTATTATAATTCAATAAAAGCTCGGTTTTATGCAAGTTTAGTTTTATATTTCGCTTAAATTCATAATTCCGCATAATAAATTACCGCGAATTATTGCGGTTCGTTTTCTTAATTAAAAAATTAAACAATCGATAAAATCACAAAACCGTTCGCCCGCGAATCGGTTTTTCTGTTTCGGGTCGTCTGCCGATGATTAAAAAGCGTTGAAGCAGGGTTAATTTTTCCTTTAATCTTTTCGGGATTTCGGCGTATTTTATGATGACTTTTTCGTTTTCGCTGTAAATTTTGAAATAGTTGAGGCGGAATGTCGGGTAATAAACTCCCGGAAGCAAGCCGAAACGGACGGAGACGCGGCGGAGGATTTTTAGCCACGTGCCGGTGTTTATTATGGCGCGACCGTTTTCTTCAATGAGAAATGCGTCGTGCGTGTGTCCGAAAATGTAAGCGCAAATCTCAGGGTTTTCGGCGAAAACCGCTCGCGCCCGGTTGAGATATATGTTGGTTGCTTCATCGGTCGGCGCACTTTTGAAAAGCGGGAAAAGCTGCATCCGAAACAGCGTGCGGCGAATGTCGCGGTAGATAAAATAAAGCGGAACGGAAACAGCAAAGACAAAAAACCAGACGAGCATACTCGCCGTGATAATCCAACTGACAATGTTTCCGAAAAGTCCGAGCCAGCTAACAAACGGATTATCGAGAAGAATATTAACATCGAAAACGCCAACGTATTTCAAAAATTGTGCGCCGAGCGCGATTGCCGTAACAGTCAAAAGCAGCAGAAACGGTATGAGCAGCCAGCGCAGAAAGATGTTCATTTCATTGTAGAAATAATTTGAGACAAGCCAGTCTGGAATTTGCCGCACGTCAACCGAACGAATGTCTTTGAGCCAGTCGCTCGCGCCGAAAACCGAATATTTACTCGCGCCGCTTACGAGAGTTTTCGTAATAAAATAGCCGGGCGGTTGCGCGTTGATATTGCCGTATTCGGTCGCGGCGTTATACGGGTCAATCTGCTGACCGTGTTCAATCCAGATTTTTCGATTATTTATTTCACGAATTAAATGAAGCGACGTGTCGAGCGCAATGTTGTAAGCGGCGAGTTTTTCAACAAATTCGGGATAACAAGCCAAATCGTAATCGTGATTGCCGACCATCATCGTTATCTGAATTCGCTCGCCGGTCAATTTTAATTGCTCGAAAATTTCCGTATGAAAACGGACGATTTCATCAAACTGCGCCGCGCCTTCAATCGTCGTTAATTCCCAGAAACCGAATGTGTCGCCTGCGATTATAAGTTCCGTTTCCTTATCTTTACGCGCGAGCTTCTGCAAAAATCCGACGAATTCATTTGTAAAATCGCACGTCATCAGCGAGCCGTCGCCGCCGAGATGTAAATCGCTGACAAAATAAAATTCTTTCTGCATATAGAAATTGTTGAAATCAAATATAAATCCTAAACCGCTCGAAACAAAACGGTAAAAACAAAGCGAAATTCGCAGCCGATTTTGCTATTCTCTTTTTCGTGTTTGAAACGCGCAGCTACAAATTAGAAAGAATGGATACGGGCGATTATACGCCTGAAGAATACGAGCGCTGTCTGGCGGAACTCGCTCGCATCAACCGCTTTTTGGGCGACACGCAGGCTTTGAAAAAAACTTTGCTGCGGCAAATTGAAAAAGCTAATCTGCAAAATTTTTCAGTCTTAGATGTCGGCGCCGGTTCGGGCGAAATGCTGCGGACGATTGCGGAATTCGCACGCAGAGGAAACAGAAAAACTAATCTCTGCGGCTTGGAATTAAACGCGCGCTCGGCTTGTGCTATCTTGGAACAATCGAAAAACTTTTCTGAAATTTTAGCTGTGCGCGGCAATGCGTTAAATCTTCCGTTTGCCGACGACGCTTTCGATTACGCGATTTGCACGCTTTTTACACATCATTTCGCCGACGAATCGGTCGTCAAAATTTTAACGGAAATGGCACGCGTTTCACGTCGTAAAATTTTCGTCATTGATTTGCACCGACACCGCGCGGCATATTTTCTCTACAAGGTTTTCTGCACGGCGTTTAATATCAGCAATTTCGTCCGCGAGGACGGTTCGCTTTCGATTTTGCGTGCGTTCAAGCAAGATGAACTGAAAACGCTCGCCCGCGCAGCGAATTTAACGGAAATTTCCGTCGCCAGACATATTCCGTTTCGGCTTGTTTTACAGGCAAATGCAAATCGTTCAAAATGAATCTCAAATAAAAATCCCTCTATGCCGAATTCGATTTTAATTGTTGACGACGAGCGCGGAATCCGCGAGACTCTGCGCGGCGTTCTTGAGGACGAAGGCTTTACGGTCGAAGCCGTCGCTTCCGGCGAAGATTGTTTAACTTCCGTCAAAGCGAAGAACTTCGCGTGCATTTTGCTCGACGTTTGGCTGCCCGCAATCGACGGACTTGAAACTTTGAAACGCCTGCGCGAGCGTGAAAATGATTCGGCAGTTGTGATGATTTCAGGACACGGCAATATCGAAACTGCCGTTAATGCGACAAAACTCGGCGCGTTCGATTTTATCGAAAAACCGCTTTCAATCGAAAAAACCATTCTCACTGTCAGAAATGCAATCAAGCAGAGAGAGTTGGTACGAACGAATCAGAGTTTGGCGGCGAAACTAGCGCAGGAATATGAAATGGTCGGCGAATCGGTGGCGATGCGCGCTGTGCGGAAGCAGATTGCGATTGTAGCGCCGACTGACGGCAGGATTTTGATTTCCGGCGAATCGGGAACGGGAAAAGAACTTGTTGCAAGAGCAATTCACGCCCAATCGAAACGTAAAAACGCACCGTTTGTCGAGATAAATTCTGCCGCCATTCCCGAAGATTTAGTGGAAAGCGAATTGTTCGGACACGCCAAAGGTGCGTTTTCCGGCGCGACAAACGCGAAAAAAGGGAAGTTTGAAATCGCCGACGGCGCAACCATTTTCCTCGACGAAATCGGCGATATGTCGCCGCGCGTGCAGGCGAAAATGCTGCGCGTTTTAGAAGAACAAAAATTTGAACCGCTCGGCAGTAACGCGCACGTAAAAGTTGACGTGCGCGTCATTTCAGCGACAAATAAAAGGCTGGATAATTTGATTGAAGACGGCGAATTTCGCGCCGATTTGTTTTATCGTTTGAATGTCATACCATTTCAAATTCCGCCGCTACGCGAACGCCTGGAAGATATTCCATTACTGGTCGAACATTTCAACCGCAAATTTTCCGCCGCTTATGTTAAGAAACCGAAAATTTTTACCCGAGATGCGACGAACGCTTTGCAGAATTATTCGTGGCTAGGCAACGTGCGCGAGTTGCGAAACACAATCGAGCGCATCGTGATTATGCACGAAAAACAAAAGGTTTCGGCTGACGATTTGCCCGAACTTAACGGGCTGAACGAAATCCCTGCTTCGTCGTTCCGTTTCCCTTCGTTCAAAGAGGCAATCGACGCCTATCAGCGCGAATTTATTTTGCACAAACTCGCCGAAGCCGACGGTAACGTTTCAAAAGCGGCGGACGCGATGGGCGTTGACCGCAGTCACCTTTACCGGAGAATGAAAAATTTGGGGATTAGTGTTGAAAAAGGGAAGACAGAAGTTTAACGCCCGAATTGACGCGGGCGAAACCGGATTCGCGCAACTCTGAGTTTAATGAGCGACGTTTTTATGAGGCAAGCTGTTTCGCCTCGCGTCGAATGAGTTGTTAGACGCGGTTTTAATTGGAGGGTTTTGCTTGTTCATTTAATCTTTTGAGCAGGCATCTCGCTTCTACCTTGACGCCGAACTAATCCGGTGACTTTTCCCTGCGCGTCTTTAAAGAATTTAATTTGCGCGTTAACCACTTTCATAAAAAACTCAGTTTCTGATTCGGCAAACAATTCGACTTTCGGTCGCCCGGTTCTCTGCGACATTAGTTTTCCTTCTTCGATTGTGATAGCGATAATAGAGTCTATCGTGAGTTGATATTGTCCAACGTAATCTTCGTATATCTTCGGGTCAATCGAAGCGATGACCTTTTCTTTTGGAAGGTATTCGAGCCAGCCATATTCTTTAGCAACGCTTCGCATAATTTCCGCTGATAATGCATCGCCATTGTCTGAATTTGTCATAACCACTGCGCCTTGTCCGGTGTTGGTATAGGCAACCATCAAACATCTGTAACCTTCGTTCGAGCCACTATGACTGAAACTAGCGGATTTGTTTATCCCATGCAGTCCGAGTCCAAGCCCCAAGTCTGCGACTTGGGGAGTAAGCATCTCGTTTACCATTTTCACGGACAAAACTTTATTTGACTTTCCGATTTTGGACTTTTGAATTTCAATCGCAAAACGCGCGATGTCGGTAGGCGTTGTCCAAAGCCCAGCCGCCGTCATTTCAGGATAAGTATGCCAGTTGCCTTTGACTTTTTCTCCGTTAGATTTGTGACCGACGGCTGCCGAATCCCAAAATTCCTTTGGAAGTGGTTGTTGGAATGCGCTGCGAGTCATCCCAAGTTTATTAAGAACTGTTTTTTGCATAAAGGCAGGAAACGACTTCGCGGTTACATCTTCCAAAAGTTTTTGCGTAATGACATAGCCGCCTCCGGCATATCTGAATTCTTTGTTCAATGCGGCATCAACCCGTATCGGCTTTGAATTAGCCGGAGCTGTTCCGTCTAAAATTTGAAGAAGCGTCGGCACTTGCTTGTCCGAAGAATATCCTCCAAAGCCGCTAACAGTAATGCTTGCGCTGTGGCTTAACAAGCCTCGCAGAGTTACTTTCTCCTCTTTTGTAAAATCGTTTTCCGGGACTTTCCACGAAACAAGTTTTTTGTTCACATCCTCGTCAAGATTCAATTTGTTTTCTTGGACGAGCCGCAGCACAGCCATTGCCGCCACAGGCTTGCTGATTGATGCCGCCTGGAAAAGCGTTTCGGGATTTACAAATCTGTTTCCGCCCGCTTCGAGAACTCCGTAACCACGCGCCCATTCAATCTTTCCGTTGTTAATGACGGCAATGCTAACGCCGGGCGTTTTATAAAATTGCATTCGACGGGCGAGATCCATCGCTGGATTCGGTGCGCCTTTAACAAGAACCGGCAGGAGCAAGCCGTCTTCGACGCGCCGAATTCTCTCGTTAAGACTATCTTTTTGGTCTGATGCGGAAACACGTTTTTGAGCAAACCCGGTTGGCGAAAATATACTGGCAATGCTCAAACTCAAAACGGTCAGTATTAATGGGAAAAGAAATAGAAATGCCCTTGTTTTCATTGGTTGCTTACATCCTTTTTTATCATTAAAAATTATAGAGTCGCCCTAAAATGCGAAGCTGTCTAACGATCGAGTTTGTATGTTGACAGGTGTCTGCCGGAGCCGCAAACTTTGGCAGCAACAAAAGGGTGATGGTGAAGCCGGGATTGAGTTATGACCGAACAAAACGAGTCAGTACGTCAGATACGCTCCCGTCGCCCATTGCTTGTTACGCATAAGGTCGAACAGTATCCGAAGCCGCTTGTTTTAAGCTGAGCTTGCATCTACAAGCTTGACCCGCGTTGCAAGTCCAACACTACCGGAAAGGAGTCTAAGGTTATGAATTCATCTGTCGCCGCGCTTGGCATTGACATCGCCAAGTTGAAGTTTGATGTCTGTTTAATCAAAGAAAACGGCAAAGCCAAACACAAAGTCTTTGCTAATACTAAACACGGGTTTGAGCAACTCGTCGCTTGGCTCGGTTCTCATCAAGCCGACTGTTTGCACATCTGCTTAGAAGCGACGGGCAGTTACGGTCAAGCACTCGCGTTTCATCTGTTTGATGCCGGACATGTGGTCAGCATCGTCAATCCGGCGGCGGTCAAAGCCTTTGCCGCGAGCCGTCTGAGCAGAACCAAAACCGACAAGGTGGATGCCGAACTAATTACCCGCTTTTGTCTGGCACAAGAGCCGCAAGCGTGGCATCCTCCCGAACCGCAAGTACGCCAACTGCAAGCTCTTGTCCGCCGATTGGAGTCGTTAGTTGAGATGCGCGTGGCGGAAGACAATCGGCTGTCGAGCGGCATTTCGATTGAGGCAGTCAAACATTCGCTCGAAGAACATATTGCTTATCTGCTTGAGGAAATCAAGCACACCGAATTGCTGATTCGGGAACATATCGGCAATCATCCCCACTTAAAAGAGCAAAGCGAGCTGCTCGATTCGATTCCCGGCATCGGCGCGACGACCGCCGCTCTGCTGCTCGCTGAAATCACCGACTTCAAGCAATACAAAAGTGCCAGACAAGTTGCCGCTTACGCCGGACTCGTCCCGCGTGAACGGCGTTCGGGAAGTTCGGTGCGCGGTCGCACTTGTTTATCAAAAATCGGCAATGCCCGTCTTCGCAAAGCACTTTACTTTCCGGCGATGACGGCTCTGCGATGTAGCGGTTTCTTTCAACAATGGGCTTCAGGAATGCGTGAACGGGGCAAATCCAAAATGTCGGTCATCGGGGCGGCGATGCGAAAATTGATTCACCTAGCTTACGGAGTGTTAAAGACAGGAATGCCGTTCGACCCGAATTGGACGGCAAAAGCGGCTTGACTTTCAACACAGTATCTGACGTAGAGCGAAACCAGCCGCCCGCAAGCTAAAAGTAAAAAGACAACGTAAATAACAAAGTAGATACTGTCTTGACAGTCAAGCAGAAAAAGCCAAACTCGCGTCAAAAGCCCGTTTGTGTTTCAAAACTCCAAATGCGATGTGCAATAGCTTTCGCATTGCCGCACAGACAATCTGCATCGGTGT
>MWVX01000370.1_pt1 | contig 13698 bp, 8 predicted proteins | sample 1047311 | NCBI WGS metagenome assembly MWVX01 (sample SAMN06349984, study PRJNA376086) | soil metagenome | isolation source: MtG-4 sample Antarctic (ecotone) soil | place: Antarctica | collected 2015-01-13 | reverse complement strand
CAATTGACAAACATTTTGGGCAAATAGTCCCCGTAAAAACATCAAGGTCATGATTAATGAAAACTGAAGATTTTTCATATTTTTGATTTAATAATAATAAATAAATATTTAAATGATTTAAAGCTGAACCTATAATGCAAAAGTTATGATTTTCTATGAGAGTGAAACCAAATATAAAAGGATTTTATTAAATAATAAAATAAAAATAAATTTTTTTAAGGGGGAGTTATAGAATTATATCAGCACTTTATTGACATTTTAAAAATTGAGACTAAACAGCGTGAGCCCTGAAATAAATTTAGCATCCAGTGCCTTCTTTCATGAACATTATGCTTAAGATAGCACTTCAACCGTGAACGATTGAAACCATCTGAGGCTTATCAAATCCTAATCTCTACTCAAAGCTTTTGATTGCAATCTCATATCCTTTTAAGCCAAACCCTGCAATCAGTCCTTTACAGTTTGGTGCCAGCAAAGATCGTTGCCTGAAATCTTCCCTCGCATACGGATTTGAAATGTGCACTTCAATCACAGGTGATTTGATAGAAGCAATGGCATCTGCAATTGAAACGGAGGTATGCGTGTAGCCACCTGCATTAAGGATTATTCCTTCAAAATGTGTTGATGCGGCCTGAAGCTTATTGATGATCTCACCCTCTATATTGCTCTGATAATATTCGAAAACATGCTGAGGAAATTTATTCTTTAATTTCTGGAAATACGATTCAAAAGTTTCGCTGCCATATATTTCCGGTTCCCGCGTTCCCAGCAAATTGAGATTGGGTCCGTTGATGATCAATATGTTCATTGTGGAAAAGTTATCAGCAAGTTACAATTCAACGTTAATTCCTATCCGACCTTTGTAAAGATAGTTTAACCGCTATTCAAAATGATCAACACCTGAAATACGTTAAACAGGAATTTCTAATTATGTCTTATAAAATTCATTTTAATTAATTCATCTTTTTGGACTGGCACAGTACAATAAAGGGCTTTAGGGCATACCTGCAGTTAGAGCGGTCGCTATCACCCCATTCCATAGACGCTTATCTCCATGATGTAACCCTGCTAAATCAGTTTTTTACATTGCAGAACAGATCTGTATCTCCTGAAGATGTCACACTTACAAATCTGCAGGAATTTATCACTTACATAAATGAATTAGGCCTCAATGATCATTCACAGGCCCGTATTATTTCAGGCATACGAGCCTTTTATAAATATATGATGGTGGAAGACCTGGTTCAGCATGATGCCACATTACTGCTTGAAGGGCCTAAGCTAAGACGAAAGCTGCCGGATGTGCTGCACCTTCACGAAATCAATAATCTCATGGAGGCTATTGATCACAGCAAGCCTGAAGGCATTCGAAACAGAGCCATCATTGAAACGCTTTATGGCTGCGGTTTACGGGTTACCGAATGTGTTGATTTAAAAGTATCAAATTTTTATTTCGAAGTAGGCTTCATGAAGGTTATTGGAAAAGGAGATAAGGAGAGGCTTGTCCCGATAGGTTCCTCTGCAATTAAGCACATCCGCCATTATACAGATGGCATCCGTAATCATATGAAAATTAAACCTGGCAATAATGATGTATTATTTTTGAACCGAAATGGGAGCAAGCTGACCCGTGTTTATCTATTTCTTATGATAAAATCACTGGCTGAAAAAATTGGCTTAAAGAAATCGATCAGCCCACACACGTTCAGGCATTCATTCGCAACCCATCTAATTGAGGGTGGCGCTGATCTGCGGGCAGTTCAGGAGATGCTCGGCCATGAATCCATCACCACAACCGAAATATATACACATCTGGATCGTGATTACCTAAGGCAGACGTTACAGCAATTTCATCCGAGATACCAGTGAGTGCCACATACATATTTCCTGGCAAGTTATACATGAAAGAGAAGAAGAAGAGCAAAACTGTTACGACCTCTTTGTTTTATACGAAAGCGAAGGCCACTCCTCCTCCGCTCGTTTTATCATTGCTTAAAAATCACTTTAGCCATACTTTTTTTATTGTACTGCTGTCCGTCATCGTTTATGGCAACACTCTCTTTAATAAATATGCTCTTGATGATGGAATGGTGCTCACAGAAAATAGATTTGTTCAACAGGGCATAGCTGGTATTCCCGATATTCTAACTCACGACAGCTTTTATGGGGCAATAAGTGACACGAAGTATCTAGCCGGCGGGCGATACCGTCCACTCGCGCAGATTGCTTATGCAATAGAGCTTTCCGTCTTTGAAAAGAACACCCATATACATCACCTGTTCAATATAATATTTTTCGCCGTTACGGCCATGATCTTACTCTTATTTCTACGGAGATTTATTTTCCCTGATAGTCCCGTTGCCGCATTTATTGCCACCCTGCTATTTGTTACTCACCCGGTGCACACGGAGGTTGTTGCGAATATAAAGAGCCGCGATGAAATTTTTTCGCTGCTCTTCCTATTGCTTACTTTATATTTTATGCTTAAGCATGTCCTGATCTCTAAAAAATCCCGGCATCGGGGCATTTCCGTACTGTGCTATATTATGGCGCTACTTTCAAAAGAAAATGGACTCGCATTCGTAATACTCATTCCACTAACACTTTATTTCATCACGAAGGAAAAATTCATTGTCATCCTAAAGCTTTCTGCTCCCTATGTTATGGTCGCAGTAACGTATATCGCTGTTCGAATCATGATGATCGGTATAAACAACAATGAGGTAACAGAGGTGATGGACAATCCTTATGTGTTGGCGTCTTTATCAGAAAAATATGCCACGCTTCTCCTTGTATTCTTAAAATATATTCAATTGCTTATTTTCCCTCATCCTCTTACATACGACTATTCATTTAATCAGATACCATATCGAAATTTTTCGGATATGTGGGTTTTGTTCTCTTTATTTCTTCACTTGCTGATGGTCATCTTTGTGGTATTGAATTTCAAAAAAAAAGATATCCTCGCATGGTGCATTCTGCTATATGCAGGAAGTATCTTCCTTGTGTCAAACATCGCTTTTAACATTGGAGCTCCCATGGCTGAAAGATTTTTATTTCAGCCCTCCGTTGCATTCGTAATTTTTCTTGTTGAATTGTGGCGGCGGTTTGTTGACCGCGGGCTTCTGAATTATCAAGGCTTCAGCTCTTTAACCTTTATCATTTTGATTCCGGCCATTATTATTAGCTGTTATGCAGCAATTAAAAGAAATCAGGTCTGGCAGTCAGACGAAGTATTATTCTTGACGGATGTAAAAACTTCATATGGCAGTGCCCGGGCCAATACCTATGCCGGAGTAGCATTAATTCGCCTATGTGATCGGTCTAAAAATCCCCAGCTAAAGCAGGACTATGCTTTAGATGCCCTTGATTATTTCAGGAGATCTCTTCAAATAAAATCAGATTATATCACTACTCTGTTAAATATGGGTGTGGCTTATAGCAGGCTCGACAGCGTAGAAGAGGCTGAAGCTGTTTGGAACTATGCCCGAGCCGTTAATCCTAATGATAAGAACTTTATAGTGTATGACCGGTATCTCGCAGAGAGCTTTTATAAACAGGGTTTGAAGGCGGGGGTTAATAAAGATTTCCAGGTTGCAATCATCAACTTAGAAAACTCATTAGAGTATGAGCCTGTCAATGTGGAAGGGTGGTATAACCTGGGTGGGGCTTATTATAGCATAAAGCAATACACGGAGGCAAAATCATGCTGGGAGAAAACCTTGCAACTAAATCCTAAACACGAGCAAGCAGCGCTGGGATTAGAAGCATTACTGGAAATTGGTTATTAGAATATGAAGATTATTAATATCAGTTTTATCGTTAAGTGTGTTCCTGCAGCCCTGCGGGATATGTTTCAGATACATATCGATTCAATTTAAAGTACAGTCTCCTGATCATGTTCCGATAGATTCTAATTAAAAATGGAGTAATCAGCAATCACATCATTTTTCTTACTCGGAATGCAATGGAATCTTTAAATTTGATACCGCAAAAGCACTCATGATTGTTTTTACCCCCAAAAGAATCTTTACACTGTTTTTTCTTGGTTTTCAATATTTCATTCTTCCCTCATCGGAAACATGCGCCCAGATTCCTACCGGACAAGACTGTCTTGGTGCAGCGCCTGTATGCCAGCCTACTTATACTACTGCAAGCTCAACACCCGGCACCGGAAATTATCCCAACGAGCAAGGCCCTGGAACCTGCCTTGATCCAGGTGAATACAACAGCAGCTGGTTTACCTTTAATATAAGCATTGCCGGGACTTTTGCCTTCACCATTACCCCTACCATTCCAAATACAGACTATGACTGGGCGCTTTATAACCTTTCTAATGCATCATGCGCCGATATTCTAACAAATGGTTCCTTGATGGTGAGCTGCAACTCATCCCAATTCGGATATACTGGAATATCCTCTACAGGAGTTGGCAACTGGAATGGTCCAGGCTTCACCAATGCCTTTAACTATCTCATAAATGTAAATGTAGGAGAAACGTACGTGTTGAATATAAACAACTGGAGTGGCACAAATGGTGGATACAGTCTCGATTTCGGAACTTCGGTAGCTTCAATCTTTGATAGTATAAAACCAAAACTTGACACAATACAACCGGTAATCTGCAATGAGAATGTTTTAACCTTTTCTTTTTCGGAAAAGGTTTTATGCAGCTCCGTTCAGGATGACGACTTCACGCTCACAGGCCCCGGAGGCATATATACCCTGAGCAACGTCACCGGATCTGCCTGCTCAGTAGGAGGGAACGAAGAAAGTGTTTTCACATGCACAATCACTCCTTCTATCACGATAGGAGGCAATTATTTTCTTCATCTTACCAACACAGCTTCAACAGTTAATGATCCGTGTGGAAACCTGGCGGACACAATTTCATTGCCTTTTTATGTAAGTTCCGTTGCTGCCATACTGGATTCAGTAATACAACCTACATGTGGGGGCAACAATGGATCAATATATTTATCAGCCTCAGTAGGTACACCTCCTTATTTATTTACTTTAAATGGATCTCCTTATCAGTCTACCGGCGTTTACACCGGATTAGATAGTGGTACTTACTCCCTCATAGTAATAGATTCTTTCGCCTGTAGCGATACCATTGAAGTAATCTTACTCCCAGCCACTGGTCCAGTGTCTGCTTCAATATCATCATTTAACAATATCAATTGTTATAATTCATGCGATGGGTGGATCAATGTGAATGCATCGGGTGGTATTCCACCATACACATATAGCTGGTCGAACGGTGGAAGTAGTGCTACTGTCTCAGGTCTATGTGTAGGTAATTATATGGCCATAATTGCAGATAATTACAATTGTGCAGACACAATTAGCCTTACGCTTACCGAACCACCCGAGGTTCATTTTGATGTGCTTGCCTTACAAAATGTTATTTGCCATGGATACGAAGAGGGAGAGATTGCTATGAAGGTAACCGGAGGAACGCCACCCTATACCTATATCTGGACACCGTATGGCGGCGGAGATGATACTGCCATTCAATTGAGTGCGGGAATTTATACACTCATGGTTTACGACATTCACCAATGCTCATATGATACAAGCATCACCATTAGTGAGCCGCCAAAAATAGAAATCATTTACTCCGGAGACACTACGATATGTTATGGTACAGAAGCTCAACTGCATATGTCTGCGGTGGGTGGGCTCCCACCATATACCGTTAGCTGGGATAATGGAAATTCAATAGATAATCCCTACATCGTTTCACCAGAGACAGATGAGATTTATGTAGCGGTAGCCTATGATGACAGCGGCTGCTATAGTGAACCTGTAGAATACAAAGTGGAAGTGCAACAAAAACCCCTTATAGAATTGGGATCTGATACATTGTTATGCTACGGTGAAGTATTATATAAAAACATCTTCTTCCCGGGAGCGGAATATCTATGGCAGGATGGATCAGTTTATTACGATTATTCTATCAAGGAGCCCGGGGTCTATATCGTAGATGCGTACAATTTCTGCTTTCATTCTAAAGACACCATTGCCGTGAAATTCGACGATTGTGGCACCTGCGTGCACATGCCCAATGCTTTCACGCCCAATGGTGATGGCCTTAATGATATACTTGTCCCTGCCATTGGATGTACCTTCAGCAGGTATTATTTCAGAGTGTTTAACCGATGGGGAGAATTGGTATTTGCAACCGTTGACCCAACCTTCGGATGGAATGGATTCTACGCAAACAAGCCATCGCTTATGGGTACGTATGTTTGGCTTTTAGACTATGAAGGTCAGCAACATGACTTCTTGCTTACTGAGCAACTTAAAGGGAATGTCATTCTGATAAGGTAATACTCTTAACTAGACTCTACTACACTCTGAGTTTTTTTAAACTTAATTTAGTTCACCGAGGATTGCTTTATCAATAGATTTGGTAAATGGATTTTCCAAGTGTAATTGCTTCTGTAGGCGTTGGTTTATTGCTGATAGCCTTTTTTCTCAATGTGTTCAGATTTTTAAATGAGAACAGCCTCATCTATATCATCCTTAATATTTCTGGCGCCATGATATCATGCTATGCCTCATACCTGATTCAGTTCCTTCCCTTCGTAATATTGGAAGGGACATGGGCGCTGGTTGCCCTCATAGTCTTGTTGCGAAAGTTGTTTTAATTGTTGTGTAGAGCAGGATCCCTCATTAGAAATTCTAAAAATCTATCAATTAATTTTAATGGTCAGAGGCATTCTGGCCTGCATTCCACTTATTATAGCAATATGCTGAAGCTCTTGAAATGTGGAATAGAATGGACCCAGTTTGTCTTTCAAAAGCCTTGTTTCTTTGGTATCCCGAAACATTCTTATGATTTCAAAGATGTCCTTATCAACTTCGGGATATTCTACAATACGATACTTTGAGGAGTTCGACAATTTTGATGCAAGAGCAATTGCTTCTTCCAATCCACCTAAAGTATCCACCAATCCAAATTTTAATGCCTGGCTGCCGGTCCAGACCCGGCCTTGTGCAATGGTGTCAACGAGAGATGGACTGATCTTTCTTCCTCTCACAACCGTCAATTTAAAATCGCGATAAATTGAATCAACGCCGCGTTGTATGATCATTTTCTCGTCGTCGCGCAGAGGGCGGGATATATCTCCGAAATCGGAATATTTTCCTGTGGAAACACCGTCGAAAGTAATGCCGAGCTTTTGTTCCAGCAGCTTTTGCATGTTAGGAAAAATTCCAAATACCCCAATAGACCCCGTTAACGTATTAGACTGAGCAATTATCCTGGTTGCGAACGCAGAAATATAATATCCACCCGACGCAGCATAATCACCCATTGAAACTACCACTGGTTTTTTAGCCGCGGTCAACTGTACTTCGCGCGCAATTACATCTGATGCCAACGCACTGCCTCCAGGTGAATTTACCCGCAACACTATCGCTTTCACTTTATCATCCTCGCGAAGCTTACGAAGCTGTGTTGCATATTTCACTGAACCGATATTGTTGTCGCTACCCTTGCCATCTACAATATCACCTGATGCAAAAAGCAATGCTATTTTATCAGTGCTTAACGATACGTCTCCCTGCTTGCCGCGCACATTGATGTATTTTTCCAGCGACACCATTTCAATTTCCTCATCTTCTTTAAGGTCAAGCCGCTTTCTTAGGTAGGCGCGTACCTCATCTTCAAACCAGACCTCATCTACCAGGCCATATTTTTTTGCATCTGCTGCAGTCTGCACCAGAAGGTTGTCATTTACACTATCAAGAGCTGAGATATTAATGCTCCTGCTGTCTGCAATGCTCTTCATCACTTTGTCAAATACATCTTTGAGCAGAACAGATGTCATCACCGTATTTTCATTGCTCATAGAGTCGAGCCTGAATGGCTCGGTTGCTGACTTGTATTTACCATCATAAAACACCTGCGCCTGCACACCGACTTTATCAAGCAATTTTTTGAAAAAAATGATTTGCGCATTCAGCCCATTGAACTCAACTATACCTTTCGGATTCAGCGTCACCTTATCTGCCGCACTGCACAGGTAATAGGCTTTTTCAGTATAAATCTCAGAGTATGCGACAACAAATTTCCCCGACTTTTTGAAATTTATCACGGCATCGCGTAATTGACCTGTGTTAGCCATTCCGAGGCCCACAAACCCAAAATGAAGATAAATGCCTTTGATGTTGGGATCTTCTGCTGCCTTTTCAATGCTTTTAACTATGTCATAGACACCGGGAGCTATGGTAGGCTCAAAATCAGTGAATGAAAATCCGTTAAAGGGAGTGTATGTGGTCTGTTCAGGGATTTCATAATTAAGATTGAGGCTTAAGATGCTGTTAGATTTTATACCTACCGGATCATCATTGCTAAAAGAGGATGCAATGCCTGCAATAGATAAGACAATAATAAGCATGACCAAAAAAGAACCCAACACGAATGCCAGCAGTGATCCGAAAAAAATTTTCCAAAAGCTCATGAATTTCTATTTAATGAGATGGACGAATAGAGCACAAATTTATGTTAAACAGAAATACATCCAAGGGTTTGAGTGAGTTATTATATGGTATAATCAGAGTACAGCATACCCCATATTAAAACATTACATCGAAAGAAAAAATACAAACCTTACATTTGCCCGTTCCTGAAAAACTCTTATGGAAGAAACTAAAAATAATTCAAGGAAAATGTTCTGGCTTCTGTTTTTTATCTCTCTTATAGCATTTATTGGATTTCTAATCTTTCTTCCACAATGGTTTTGGGTAACACTTCCCTTTATGTTTACCTTTTTAGCGCGGGCGATGAATGCAATATGATCACCTCATTCATTCTATCATTACATTAAGATCTGTACCTATTTTCGAATCATTCAACAAGACTTTGGAGTGTCATGAAGTTTACATTGTACGGTTTTGAGCATTAATTTCTACAAACAAAATGCAGCTAATAGTTTACTTACTGGGCTAACTTTTTTACATATTTACGATGTGAATATCATTTTTGCTCTTTCGTTTTAACTTCAACTGCATAAAAATAAGGATATCAACATAAAATTGTGAGCAGGAAACCTTTTATTGGAAAGAACGGAATGGTTTTTTCTTACTTCCTCTCCGAAAGAATAGGAGGATACAAAATCCAAACAAATCAGTTCTTTTATAACCAAACCATCAATCTATGAAAGTCTTTAAATCTTTAGTATTTAGTGGGATAGTGCTTCTGGCGGGAAATATCCCATTTTCTTCTTCAGGCCAGGATACGACCCGTCAAGCTGTAAGTGATTATAAATACAAGGGATGGGCACTTACTGCAAAAGGCGGAGTTTTTAGCCCCTTTACAGATGTCCGCTCCAACAACATAGCCTTCAGCAGCGAAAATGGTAAATCGGAAATGTCTTATGGAGGCGGCTTAGATCTTACTCATATGTTTAATAGCGCCTTTGGACTACAAGCAAACTTTTTATACGGTTCATTGCTTGGAATAGCGGCAAAAAATAAATCTTCAGACGGGGGACAAGATCCCTTTTCATCATTGGGGTTCAGTGAGCCAGTTTACTTTGAAACCGATTTAATAAGTGGTGGACTGAGCGCTTATATAAATTTCAATAACCTCGCCTTAGCCCTTATAAAAGCAAACCAAACAACTAAACATGACCGCTGGCTCTCCATTTTTGGTACCATTGGGGTCGGGGTGGTAAATTTCGATTCGCAAATAAAGAGCTTGTCTTCTGACACAGTGTATTCTGTAGCACAAACCAATGCTGCTGGTGAAGTTATTGGAGGATTATCACGAGGAATTTCCGGAACTACTACCGCGTTGGAGGCGCCTTTCTCTCTTGGAGCTAAATTAAAGCTAAGCCGCTCCTTCGATCTTGGATTAGAGGTAGCCATGCATGTGGTGAATAGTGATAAGCTTGATGCCTTTGTTATCAATCAAAGCACTCCTTTTAAAGGTAATAAAGATAAATATGCCTTTACAGGCTTAGGACTTACCTACAAATTTGTGGGAAAAGATAAAAATAATCAGTACATAGAATGGAAAGATCCGGTAGAGGTAATGTATGATGATTTTAAGATTGTAAAAGATCAGGTTACCCGCCTTTCTACTGATACTGACAATGATGGTATATCAGAGATGTATGATAAAGAACCCAATACTCCCGTTGGTTCTAAAGTTTATGGGGATGGTACCTCAGTAGATACTGATAATGACGGTGTCCCTGATGCGCGTGATAAAGATCTCTTTACCCCGGCAGGCTGCTCAGTTGATACAGCGGGCATTGGAATGGACATAGATAAGGATGGCGTTCCTGATTGTTTAGATAAAGAAGCCAATACAGCAGCAGATGCAATGGTCGACTTACATGGAGTAACTATTCCTAAACCGCCACCCAATACTGGATTTATTATGCCAACGGTTTATTTCGATACGAATAGTTCAACAGTAAAAACTACGGCGTACCCAGATCTTGCTGCCCTTGCAAAGTATATGCAACTGAGGCCTGAAGTGAAAGTTCAAATTGTAGGAAATGCGGACATTCGTGGATCAGAAAGTTATAATAAAGGTCTTGGGACAAAACGTGCCAATTCAGTTAAAGATTTCCTAGTTACATATTACCAAATTGATGAAAGCAGAATTGTTATTGAATCTGTTGGCGAAGCGAACCAGCTATATCCTAAAGTATATACAGTAAACAGAAGGGTAGAGATTCAGGAGATGCAGGATAATCAAAACAATATGCAGAATCAAAATCAGCAGAATCAGGAGCAAAAAAATCAGGAAGAGCATAAGCATTAAAAAACGTTTCTTAAGCAAAAAAAGGCTGTTGCAAATCATTGCGCAGCCTTTTTTTATTTCAATATAATGGATTCATAAATTCATATGAGAGGCATCACACAAGCGTTGTGATAAATGCCATAAAATTATTCCTGCGGCTACACTGATATTTAATGAATGCTTGGTTCCAAACTGTGGAATTTCTATTACTGTATCGGCTAGTTCAAGAACTTCACTGCTAATGCCCTCCACTTCATTTCCGAATACCACCGCATATTTCAATTCTTTTGATGGAATAAAATTTTGCAGTAAAATACTTTTCGTAGTATGTTCGGCTAAAATTATTTGAAAACCTTTCTGCTTCAATTCTTCTACCGCCTTTCTTGAATGGTTGTAATAAATCCATTCAACAGATTGCGTGCTTCCTAAAGCGGTTTTTAAAACTTCACGATTCGGAGGTGATGCTGTGATGCCACAAAGACATAAGGAAGAAATAGCGAAGGCATCGCAGGATCGGAATACTGACCCTACATTGTGCCCACTGCGTACATTGTCAAGAATTACCACAATTGGCAACTTCTCCGCACCCCTGAATGCTTCAATAGATACGCGGTTTAATTCCGTGGTTTGCAGCTTTCGCATTATATCAGGCCCCTGGTAAATTACTATTTTTGTCTATCATCATGATGTATTGAAGAAGAGCGAAGAAATGAAAGAAACCCCACTAATGGGGCAATATAAACGCATCAAAGCAAAATATCCCGATGCGATCCTGCTGTTTCGGGTAGGCGATTTCTACGAAACTTTTGATACAGATGCCGTCACTGCTTCGAAGGTGCTGGGGATCGTTTTAACCAAGCGAGCAAATGGATCTGCCGCCTTCACTGACCTTGCAGGCTTTCCATATCATGCACTTGACACCTATCTGCCAAAGCTTGTTCGTGCAGGTTTTCGGGTTGCACTTTGTGATCAGCTTGAAGACCCGAAATTGACAAAGACAATTGTAAAACGTGGTGTTACGGAACTGATCACACCGGGAGTTACTGATAATGAGAATATCCTGGATCATAAAAACAACAACTTCTTATGCGCCCTGCATTTTGAGAACGAGTTTATCGGAGCTTCCCTCGTAGATATCTCAACAGGAGAATTATATGCCGCACAGGGCAATGCAGATTACATTGATAAGTTATTGCAGGGTTTTAAACCTTCGGAGATCATTTTTAGTAAAACAAAACAGAAAGAATTTCGCCAGCTCTTTGGTTCTAAATTTTACACTTATTCCATTGAGGATTGGATATTTCAATTCGACTATTGTAATGATATCCTCAACAAACATTTCGAAACTCAATCACTTAAAGGTTTTGGAATAACAGAGCTGAAACATTCAATTATAGCCTGTGGAGCCGCCCTGCATTATCTTCAGGTTTCCGAACATCCCAATCTCAATCATATTACGGGCATCTCGCGCATAGAAGAAGATCGCTATGTATGGCTTGATAGATTTACCGTGCGCAATCTCGAAATTCTGCATAGCAATAATGAGGGAGGTAAATCTCTTTTACAGGTAATAGACCAAACCTTGTCTCCCATGGGTGCCCGTACACTCCGTAAATGGCTTGTGCTTCCATTAAAGGAGATACAGCCAATTGCTGAGCGACATGATCTTGTAGAGCTTCTGATAAAAGATCCTGAGTTATCTAAACATCTCTCTATCCTCATCCGACAAATCGGAGATCTTGAACGTCTCATCGCTAAGGTTTCTTTGGGTAAAATAAATCCAAGGGAGGTCATCCAGATTAAAAAGGCTTTGGTAGCTATCAGCAAGATAAAGAAATTGTTTACAGACCGTGAAGAGACGGTTTTCAAAAAAATAGCAGACCAGCTCAATCCCTGCGAATTAATGAAAGATCGTATTGAGAAAGAGATTCGGGACGACGCTCCACCTGTTGCCCAAAAGGGGGGCATTATAAAAGATGGAATTTCCGAGGACCTCGATATGCTGTTACAAATTACCCATTCAGGAAAAGAATATCTGATTAAAATTCAAAAGACAGAACAGGATCAAACAGGTATATCCTCTCTTAAAGTTTCATTTAACAATGTTTTTGGCTACTACCTTGAAGTTACAAACGCACACAAAAGCAAAGTGCCCCAGCAATGGATCCGAAAACAAACTCTGGTGAATGCAGAACGGTACATCACTCCTGAGTTAAAGGAATATGAGGAGAAGATTTTAGGAGCGGAAGAAAAGATTCTGCAGCTCGAGCTTAAATTATTTGAAGCACTGGTAAGCTCTCTTAAAGACTATGTGTTCCATATTCAGGTTGATGCACAAGTTATAGGACATATAGATTGCCTCCTTGCCTTCTCATTTGCCGCATTGAAAAATCAATACTGCAGGCCGCAGTTGCATGATGGTTATGAGCTCGAAGTAAAAGATGGCAGACATCCGGTAATTGAACAACAGCTTGGCCACGATACTACCTATGTTCCAAATGATGTTCGGCTTGATGATGAATATCAGCAGATCATGATTATTACAGGGCCAAATATGGCTGGCAAATCTGCTTTTATTCGCCAAAATGCACTCATCGTTTTAATGGCACAGATTGGAAGCTTTGTGCCCGCTACCTCGGCACGGATCGGAGTGGTAGATAAAATTTTTACACGCGTGGGCGCCTCTGATAATCTTTCTGCCGGCGAATCAACTTTTATGGTTGAGATGACTGAAACAGCCAGCATTCTTAACAACATCTCAGATCGCTCTCTTATTATTCTCGACGAAATTGGAAGAGGCACCAGCACCTATGACGGGATCTCCATAGCATGGGCTATCGCGGAATTTTTACACGATCATCCTAAAGGAAAACCTAAAACTCTTTTCGCTACACATTATCATGAATTGAATGAATGAGGTGATCATATTG
>MWVX01000369.1_pt1 | contig 13722 bp, 13 predicted proteins | sample 1047311 | NCBI WGS metagenome assembly MWVX01 (sample SAMN06349984, study PRJNA376086) | soil metagenome | isolation source: MtG-4 sample Antarctic (ecotone) soil | place: Antarctica | collected 2015-01-13 | reverse complement strand
TACACAGGTATTTTCACCTAATATTTTAGAAGGGGAATACGCATGGAATACCGCAAGAGCAGAACTCGAATCTGCAGCAATACTTGCCAATCTTGCCGGATGGAACTCACAAAAAGCAGGAGGCATCTATACTTATGGCGGGTCTGGTTGCTGGGTGTATCATTTAAAGTTTTCGCTCACAAAAGTTCTGCCGGGCTCAAGAGAAAAAGGAATAAGAACGGATGCAAAAGTTATTTGCTCGCAGCAGGCGCATTATACAATGCTCAACAGCACCGACTGGACTGGACTCGGAACGGATAACATCATAAAAATTAAAACGGTTGAAGGTTCCAACGAAATGGATTTGGATCACCTGGAAAAAGTTTTAAAAGATTGTCATGCTAAAAAAATACCTGTAGTATCCGTTGTATGCACTATGGCCACCACGGATGCCAATGCTTTTGATCCTGTAAAAAAAGTCCGCGGTTTATTAAATAAATATCCTAACAGCAAAAATTATGGAAAAGCATTTTTGTATTGTGATGCTGTTATCGGCTGGTCATGGATGACTTTTAAGAATTATGATTTCAAAGAAAATACATTGGGATTTTCAAAAGCTGTGTTAGAGGCTGTTGAAAAAAATTATAATGCTGCAAAAGATATTTTTTATGCAGATGCTTTTGGGGTGGATTTTCATAAGTGTTTTTCACCTTTGGCAAGCAGCATCTTTGTTTATAAAAATGCAAATGAATTTGAAAAGCTTCTTAGCCGCAAAGAAGCAGCTTATTTACAAAAGCGCTCGCCCTACAACCCTCACGATTATTCATTAGAAGTTTCAAGGTCTGCAGGTGGCTCAATGTCGGGCTGGGCAACGCTTAAATTTTTAGGAGCAGAAGGATTTCAATCTATCCTTGGTGGCGTTTTAGAAAAAAAATTTTACCTGTTTAAACAATTACAAAAGCATACTAATATTGTTTGTGTAAACAATGATGATACAGGTTTTGGAACACTTTTAAGAATATATGGCAAAAATATAAATGCAGCCACTCAATATGATAATGAATTAAGAGATCCAAAATTTAAAGCTGCATTAAAGCGAAATAATAAAATGACCGAAGCCATTGGAGAATTGTTATGGAAATGGTTTAGAGAAAGTAAAATAATAAATGGCCAACCCACTGCTTACCTAAGTGTAACTACCGGTTTTAGACCGGCAACATATAATGCTGATATGAAAGATGAAAAGGCAGTGATCTATGCAATAAAAATTTATCCTGTAAATATATTCGTAACACAAGAGGGAATTGACCATGCAATTGATTGTATTGTTGCTGCAAGAGATGAATTAGCTGCAGACTGAACACCTTTTCCCACGATAATCTTATTAATTATCTGGCTGATGGATGGTGTGCTTAGGAATTTTTTTTACTTTTTTAAAATCAATTGTAAGTGCTGAATTGGTTCCTAAGAAAGCGCCTCCATTTTCCTGCTTTGGTTTTAATTTGTTAATCTCAATTACAGCTTGTTCAATTGCTTTGGCTAAAGAATTGTCACCGTCTCTGAAAGGAGATGCAAATGATTTTTTAAAATCGGGATGGGGAGGTAAACGACCTGGCTGTTTTGATCTTTTCTTTGCCATAAACTAATTCGATGTAGCAATCGCATAGCCAATAGGCTTAAAAGAATAGTTATTGGACATTTCTGCAGAGCAGGCAGTCATACCTACAATAAGGTCCATTTGTGCTTCGATAGTAATATGATCATTTGCCTTACTCTTCGGAGGAAGCACACTGATTTTACCCGTATCACCGTCAACTTTTACATGCATGAAAATATTAAAGCAAACAGGTATTTCATCGGGTTCAATACCATATTCTTTTAACGCTTCGGAAAGATTGCCGAAACAGCCGCGATGCGGATTAGTATCACCATAAATAATCCTGAAAGTATCAGCGCTGCAAGGAGTAAGTAAGAAGTCGTGCCTGCCAACGGTGTCTTCTGTAATATCAAACATCACATTACTCCGGTTGGAATAAAAATGATTTCCCTTTGTTAGAAAAATGTTTTCAGCATAGTCAATCGTTCGACCTGATGATAGATATTCCTTTGTATCATGGCGACTAAAGCAAATAAAATCTGATACCTGCTCGCCCTCTATATCAGTAATAGTAAGACGATCACCTTTTTTTAAAATAAAAGCAGTGCCACTGCGTGGCGAAATAATATTCATCAGGCGAATTTAAGCGGACATTTCCAACTGTCATCGTGTTGCATGCCGCTGTATTGATGCACTTCAGAAGATGCTCCAAAATCTTCAAGCATAGGATTGATTGACCCGGAAATTTCCATCTCTCTTTTCCTTATAATGCTTTTCATTTTCTCATAGGTGTTCAACGATCTTAATTGCTCAAATTGTGTATGGGCATTAAATACCAAAGCCGGGTACTTAAAACGCCTGGCGTCTCTACTGCTTGAGGGACTGAGACCAACAACATAAAATGCTTCTTCTTTTAAACTGAAGCTAAAGTCGGGTGAAGATGGATCGTTACTTACTCTTTTATCAGTAGCATATTTCTTTGCATCCAGATCTGACAACGATTGTAAACGCATCCATAATAATTTATCGAACATGCCTTCATTAACAGGAAAGGGCTCTTTAAAGATAACACATGCAGTATGAAATTGAGTTTCAGCAAGCCTGAACTGATCTATAAAATCATAAAGAAAACTGAGGATAGATGAATCATCTTTTGGACAAGCCATGTGGTCAGCTATAAAAAATTTTATCTGGTCTTTATTTAAAGCAGCTTTTGCAGCAACACAGGGAAACTCAGCATTTTCAACAAAAGATGTAAAATCGTCAATTACACGTTTGTTGTCTTCCATTATATCTTGCGCTATCATTTGTTCATCCTGTTTTGTAAAGTGCATCGTATACATGCTTGTCCAATTGCTTGCCATGAAAATGAAGGCTGATTACTGCAATAATTAAAAGAAATTTACATTAGTTGGGGTCATGGGTATACAATACCCCAGGAATGGCAAAGGAAACCAATGAGAATAATTAAAAGTTCATCTTTACTTATCGCTTTTATCTTTTCACGAGTGTTTTGTTAATCGCGGATTTAATAGAAGCACATAAGCTTTTACTCTCTTTTTGTAACCGACGATAGAATTATTATTAGGCATGGTTGTGCCACTCAATTGTACTTTATAACTTGAGCCGATTAGTCCAATCTCTTTAACACAATCTTATCTCTCTGCCAATTAATCATTAACAAAAAAAATTCTTCACAGGTTTCGAACGGAACAAAACCACGTTCGTAATCTATATGAAAAAACAATTTGTACTCTTAGCCTCTGTGATAGCATCTTCAGTTGCACTGGCACAAACAAAAACTTCAGTTACAATTAGGGGCGGAATTTCTTCAGCGAGTATCAAAGGCGATGCAGTGCAGAGCCTGGATAATTTACTTGATTATACAAATGGAATGATCACAAAAAGCAGTAATACCGGTTTTTTTGGAGGTGCATCGGTGTCAGTACCACTGAATGAAATGTTTTCAATTGAACCGGGTATGTTTTATGCACAGAAAGGTGCTGAATTAAAAGGTGAGTTAGGTATTAAAAATATCGAATTTCTTGGCGCCAATGCTAAAGCAAAACTCACTTCTCATTATGTAGATATACCGCTGGTGCTGAAAGCAAATATTAACGGATTTCAAATTTTTGCCGGCCCGCAGGTTTCTTACTTAGCTAAGGCCGATCTGAAAACCACAGCAGGTGCTCTTGGTTTTAATTTGTTTAACAACACGATGGATGCAACAGATCAATTCAACCGGTGGGATGCAGGTATAACGGCTGGCATTGGTTACCAGTTTGCCAATGGGTTTAATATATCAACTTCTTACGATCATGGATTAACAAAAATAGATGCCAATAAGAATATGGATGCTTATACAAGGAGTTTTAAAGTTGGTATTGGTTTTCGGTTTTAGTCATTTTTATTGTGCGGTATATATTTAAAAACACCTTTTATTGAAGGTGTTTTTTGTTCTAACCTTACAAAGAAACTCCTAACGTCACGGTTCGTGTGCCACGAACCGGCACTATGCATAAAAAAAGATGAAGAGTCACTTCATCTTTTTCCATTACATTAATTTTTAAAATCAATACCGCTGCACTACCCGGAACAGAAAACGTTTTGGCTCGCTAATCACTCCTCCTGCTTCTCTTCTTTTTTTCAACGCATCTGAATTCCAGTAGGCAGAAGCTTTAGCACTATCTGTTATGGCTACTACCAACGATACTTTTTTATTGTCATCCGGATCATAGCCATAGACCCTATCGCTTATGCCATTATCCAGCCTTTCCTGCTTACCATCTGCAAAACTCTTTTGCCAGGAATCCCAGTCTTTAACAGTAAATGTAGTTCTGGACCGGATAATATCTGGCCCGAGAACAGCAGTATCCTGCCAGATGGTGGTATTAAGAGATATAGAAGGCGTGCCTGTTACGCCACCTTTTTGCATAGCCTTCTTCAGGCTGGGGTCTCTGGCAAAGGCTTTTGCTTTGGCCATATCATCCGCTTTCACAACTACCATTACCATATTGGGATCCTCTACACCACGGCCAATTACATAACTACGTATGCCATGCACCGACCGCATAGAATCATGTTCATCATAGGAAGCTTTCCATTTTGCAAAATCGGACACCTTGTGTGTTACAATCATTATATTTTCAGGTGTGTTAATGATGGTGTTTGCTTCCATTGAAGCTTCAGAGGAAGTGCTTTCCACATTGGTGGAGTCAGCGTCAGTGCTGGTCGTCTGTTCACTTTCACCGCAGGAGGTTAAAAAAAATGCGAAGGCTGAACAAAGCAGCATGCTTGTAAATCTGTGCAATTTCATTGTTTTGGTTTTAAGAATTAATAAAAATAAAAGGATCGGAAGTGGTATTACAGGGGGTATGAAGGCAATAAATTTACTTCATATTAAATTGCCCTCCGAATTTTTGTTCCCATATTACGATCAGCAATTCTTTCAAGTATTGGTAGGTGGAGCAAGAAAGGTAAGCCATCAGGCTGCATGGAAAGCTGCATCATACGCCGGTAGGTAGAATAGTCTAATTTTTGAATTGCTTACAAGCCTAATTATTTTTTTTAATTTTAAATTCTTATGTCAAGAATAACAGGTATACAAACTATCAATGATCCTGATACCGGTAGAGTGCAAAAACTGGTTATTGATATTGAAAAGGCAATGAAAAATAAACAAATGTCATCTATCATAGAAGATCTTCTCGACCATATGGAAATTGTAAAAGCCAGGAAGAAAGGAGATTTTATTCCTTGGCAAAAAGCTAAAGCCCGTATTGATAAGAAGTTCGGTTTTTAAATGAACTACCAAATTATTTATCGATAAAAAGGTTGAGGTATTCATCAAAAAGCAATCAAAACCCATAGCGAAGAAATTCAGACGCAATTTCTCATCTTTCAGAAATCCAAAACCGCAAGGTTGTAAAAAGCTCCAAGGATATAAAAGGAATACATCGTTAGAATTGGAGGCTTGCGGATTTTATACACAATAGAAGATGAAATCATTACGGTAATTGTGTATAAAGCCGGATATAGAGGTGATGTGCACAAATAAAAAAATAAAATATCTCCGGCTGTAATCAAATACTCTAACTCATAATTCTTAGTTCCCAACTCATAATTGATTTACTTTTGCCCACTTCTAAATTGAAGATAAACCTACATGAAGAACATCCGGAACTTCTGCATAATTGCTCATATTGATCATGGCAAAAGTACTTTGGCAGACAGGCTTTTGCAATCCACCGGTACCATCAGCGACCGCGATATGATGGACCAGGTATTGGATGATATGGACCTCGAAAGAGAAAAAGGAATTACGATTAAAAGCCATGCCATTCAAATAAATTATAAACACAATGATGAAGAATATATTTTAAACCTGATTGATACACCCGGCCATGTGGATTTTAGTTATGAAGTGAGCCGTGCATTAGCAGCTTGTGAAGGTGCTTTATTATTGGTTGATGCTACGCAGGGCATACAGGCGCAAACGATTTCAAATCTTTACCTCGCCATGGAAAATGACCTGGAAATAATTCCAGTGATCAACAAAATTGATATGGATGGCGCCATGATTGATGAAGTGCAGGACCAGATCTTTGATTTGATTGGCTGCAAGCCCCAGGATATTTTATTGGCAAGTGGAAGAACGGGTATGGGTGTACCGGAAATATTAACTGCCATAATTGAAAGGATTCCATCGCCAAAAGGCAATCCTGATGCGCCTTTACAGGCATTGGTGTTTGACAGCGTATTTAACAGCTTTCGTGGGATCATTGTTTATTACCGTATTTTAAATGGAACGCTTAGCAAAGGCGAGAAAGTAAAATTTGTTTCCACCAACCAGGAATATGAAGCTGACGAAGTGGGCATACTGAAATTACGCCCTGAAGCAAAACAACAAGTAAAAACCGGTGATGTTGGTTATATAATTACCGGGATAAAAAATGCCAAAGAGGTTAAGGTCGGTGATACATTGACATCGGCTGCCAACCCAACGCCTCAAATGATCAAAGGTTTTGAAGAAGTAAAGCCAATGGTTTTTGCAGGCATTTTTCCAATCAATACTGATGAATTTGGAGAGCTAAGAGATTGCATGGATAAATTGCAGTTAAACGATGCCTCTTTAACATATGAATTAGAAACATCACAGGCATTGGGCTTTGGTTTTCGTTGCGGTTTTTTAGGTATGCTGCACATGGAAATTATCCAGGAAAGACTGGAGAGAGAGTTTAATCAAACGGTAATTACTACTGTTCCCAACGTAAGTTTTATTGCTTATACCACGAAGGGAGAAAAAGTAACAGTAAACAATCCCACCGAAATGCCCGAGCCTGTAAAAATTGACAGGATTGAAGAGCCTTTCATTAAAGCACAGATCATTACAAAGCCTGAATATATTGGCAATATTATGACACTATGTTTAGGCAAACGTGGAATTTTAATTAACCAGGGTTACCTGACACCAACACGTGTTGAGTTAACATTTGAAATGCCACTGACAGAAATTGTTTTTGATTTTTATGATAAACTAAAAAGCCAGACCCGTGGTTATGCATCGTTTGATTATCATCCCATAGGCATGCGGGTAGCAGATATTGTAAAAATGGATATTTTATTAAATAATGATAAAGTGGATGCATTAAGTGCGTTGATACATAGGGGAAGAGGACAGGAATTTGGCCGTAAGCTATGTGAAAAATTAAAAGAATTAGTTCCCCGTCAACAATTCCAAATCGCTATACAAGCTGCCATCGGTGCCAAAATTATTGCCCGTGAAAGTATTTCAGCTATGCGTAAAGATGTCACAGCAAAATGTTATGGTGGTGATATAAGTCGCAAGAGAAAATTATTGGAAAAGCAAAAAGAGGGCAAGAAACGTATGCGCCAGATTGGTAATGTAGAGGTGCCGCAGGAAGCGTTTTTAGCTGTGTTGAAACTGGATGAGTAATTTTTTTTCAGGCAAAATTGATACTATGCAGCTTCGTTGCGCCGCACACTTCTACTTCCTGTTCTTTACTTAACATTTATAGCCGGTTTCCACAATTCATAGATTGCATCAGCAGAATACCGTTGAATATTTTGCCGCCCATTTTTTCCAAACTGTTTTCTTTTTTCTTCATTCTGAATAAAAAATAAAAGCGCCCCGGCCATAGCGTTGATATTTTCTTTCTCTACTAAAAAACCATCTTCACCATTTTTAATAATATCTCCCGGGCCAGTAGGGCAATCAAATGCAACCGCAGGTACCCCGTATGACAGGCTCTCTAAAAGCACCATAGGGAAACATTCAAATCTTGATGGCATTGCATAGACTGAGCAAGACAAGTATTCTTTTTCTACATCCGGCGTGTTGGGTTCAATGATTTCAAAATTGCGGGCAATATTTAAGTCTTCTATTTTCTGAACCAAAGAGGCTTCCTCTTCGCCAATACCAATGATTTTCCATTTCCAGTTGGGGTGTTGTTTAAAAACAATTTCTGCAATGGCTGGTATTAGATCAACGCCCTTGCGTTTAATAAGCCAGCCGATAGTAAGAATTATTTTACTTTCTAACAAAGAAGTTTTTTGCGGTAGTATTGGAATAAAGTTTGGGATTACAAATGTTTTGCAGCCAATCTGGCGGTAATATTTTTCTTCGGTTTCATTTAAGCAAACCACAAGATCAATTTTTGGATAAAAATATTTATAGAGCAATTTCCAAAATGTGTTTCGTGATAACCAATTGAAATGATGATGCTCCCAGCTTATAATTTTTATTGACTTTTTTATTGCTATCCTTGCAGCAATAGTGTGTACATACTCAGTTGTAATAATTACACCTGGCGCAAGGCTTATAATAATCTTTTTTAAATTTTTGATATGATTGAAGAAATTGATCTTTCTGCTTAAAATGTTTCCTGTTTTTGCAATACCAAAATGCAAATGAAATTGCTTTATCTCAATTTCCGTATTAATTGGATAAAAACTTTGCTTGCTTTCATCAAGCACCAGGATAGTTACTCTATTTCCCTTTTCGCTGAATAAATTAGCGGTGTTGGTAATGGCTCTTTCTATACCACCGGGCGTATCTAATCCCGAACAAATAATTAGGATGTGAGTCGGGTTGCTCATTAAAAACTTTGCCCTTCTTTTTTTTGTTTATAATCAAGGTAGGCCTTCCATAATGTTTTAATCGCTTTCCATCTATCCCCAAGTTCATTCTCTCTAATAATTTGGTAAGCTGAGTATAAAAATTTGAGAATTATTCTTCTTTTTCGATAACCATCAAACCCGGGTAAATCTTTCGCAACATATTCTTCCACAATCCAAAGATTGCGGTGCATATAGTATAAGTAGCCATAAGCGCTATGCGACGATTTAGCTACAACCTGTTTATGCATTACTGCGCGGGCCACTACAGCTATATTGGTATGCTTGCTTGCCTGGTAGCCGTAAACGAGATCATCATGCGTAATAAAAAAACGTGAATCCGGGAAGCCTATCTTTTTAACTATCCTTTTTGAAATCATCATCCCTTCAAAGGATGCGGTATTTCTATACCAAATTTCCTTTCCATTTTTGTAAGAATTATTGAAAGTGCTTATAATATTGCAACTGGATGGGTCTAAGCAAAGTTCTTCATCTCGCATAATTCCGGGGCTATCATAATGGATGGGATGAAGGCATTCTGAAAAATTTGAAAAATCCATCAGGGTTTCTAAACAATTTTTTTCCGCGTAAACATCATCATCCATTACCCAAATCCAATCAGCTCCATGTTCATAAGCAGTTTTTATACCTGTATGAAAACCTCCTGAACTGCCGGAATTATCCTGTGTTATAATTTTTATTCCTTGCAATGTTTTCAGCCATTCCAGTGTGCCATCAGTTGATCCGTTATTAACAACAAAAATTTCATTTGGTTTAAGTGTTTGATCGAGAACAGCACCTAAACATTTTTTTAAAAACGCTAATCTATTGTAAGTAAGAATTACAATATGAATAACTTGTTTTCTATTCTCATTACTCATTAATAAATCATGTTTTAAAAAAACTTTTATTGAAAATTTGCATGCCCAGGAAGTTTATGACTTCTTTCATTATTGCATTGGGAAACACAAAAACCTGCATCAATACGAAACCTAAAAAACAAAAAACTGAAGCCGCTAAAAAAACAATAAAGGGACTGTCAAAAATATTCCTGCTCATGTACACCAGTGGAATAAAAATCAACGAGGACAAAATAATACCTGATATTAACTTGCCGGGCAGTTTGAAATTGACCAGTCTTAATGCATAAATGAACACTATAATAGTAACAATCAACTCCGCAACAATACACGAAACTGCCGCCCCAATTTCTTGATACAAGGGGCAAAGAATAAAATTCAGGCATAAGCTTGTTATACACCCTGCTATTACAGCCACTAAAAAATTTTTTTCTTTACCAAAAGGAAAAAGCACCTGAATACCAAAAACATTGCTGAGCCCAACAATTAATGGCAATACACATAAAATTCTTAATACATAAATGGACGGGGCAAATTGGTAGCTGGCCAATGTAACGATAATTTCAGGCGCTAATAAAAAAAAGAAAATGCTTAGCGGAACAGAAACGGTAAGTGCATAGAGCAGGGACTTATTGATGATCCTGTTTATTTCAAACTGGTCATCCGTTTCAATTAAAAATGAAATCCTGGGCAACAATACACCTCCTAAGCCGTTTACAAAAGTTTGTGACAGCTTAACAATTTTTAAACCTGTAGTATAAAAACCTACAGCGAGGCTTCCTGAGATAAAGCCTAACATGATGGTGTCGAAAAAAGTGTACAGGCTGACAGCAGTTGAGGTAAGAAAAAAAAGAAATAAAGATTTAAAATGCTTTCCGGGCTGTATATTTTTGATTGAATAAATTTTTTTTCTAAAAATATAAGCAACGTCAGCTAACAGCAATAATGCATTGCCTACTATGAGAATAAAATAATATTGAACATAATGTTGACTTGTCTTTATAAGAAAAAAAATAGCTATAACACTGGCTATTTTTATTATGACAGAACGTTTACTTAAAAACGCGAAATCTTCCAGCCCATGAATGAACCACTCGAAACTAAAAGCACCGATTAATAAATTAATGCCTGCGAGAACTATAAGAGTGGTTTCATTATAAATATTATTATTAAAGGCAATGATAAAAGCAAATATGCCGAGGCTGATAAATGTTGTAACCAGGTGAATGCAAAACAATTCCGACAGAAGTTTATTTAAAGCCTGCTTATCGTTTCTAAGTTTTGCAACTTCCCTAACGCCATAGAGGGGAATGCCAAAAGTTGCCAGTACTAAAAGGAGTTGAGCAGTAAAATCAATGAAGTTGATCTTACCAATGTTTTCAGGGCCTAATACTCTTGAGATATAAGGAAAGACAAGGAGAGGTGCAATTGCGTAGAGAAATGAAGTGGATAATTGGTATAAAAATTTGGGCTTTAAACTATTCACAACCTATAATTGCTCCCGAAGGTATTAGGTTATGAACAATATTGTTTGATGCATTCAAATTTTCGCAAGCTTCATTTTCCCAGAAAGTGTTTTACTATAAAGTTGAATTCTAATCATTATGGCTGATGCGCCTTTTAGGGAATGGGGACTTGATCTTTTTTACCCGGCTTTTTTGGAGCTTGTTTTTTTACGGGTTTACTATTTTTATTTTTCTCCGATTGTTGATTAAGCTTTTCTTCATTGTTGTTACCCTTATCATCCCTAATAGCATCTGGCATGGGGAACTCGCCATCCTTTAATTTAAAATTGAAAACCTTGTCGATATGTACCCATTTTCCATTTGTCCATTTAAAGCCCTCGTAATCTCCATCTGGTATAAAAGTATGGGGCTTATCAGGCTCGTCAGATTCTGAAATCAAATGATCAACGAGTATAACGCCTTCCTCCTCTATAAAATCTACCAATATTCTTGCGCCTTTTTTATATTCAATTGAAAAGCGATTTTGGGGTTTCCGTTTAGCACTGTCCATTTCATAACTAAAAACAGCATTGCCAAAAACAGGTTGATTTTTTTCATTTAATGACATTACTTCAATCCATTTTTTATTACTGCGTACACTGTTATCATCGTAACCAAATAATGTATAATAATTTTTGCCGTTGTGCTGCGTCTTTATAATATTATAATAAACCGCACCAATCCAGTTGTCCTTTGTGCGTATTGAATCATTTGGTTTGTCTGTGAATTCGGAAATATCTCTGAGCGGCACAAGGCTTAATGAACCATCAGATGTTTTAAATTGAATAGCGCCTCGCTGCCGTGAATAGTAATCATCAAAATCAAGCCCCCATGTAAAAATGCGAAAAGCACTATCTGGTGCATACAGTTTAGAAATGCCCTGAACAGAATCAAATGGATAATAAAATGAATTTTTTACCTGGAGAGTACGTACTAACGTGCGGATGAACAAACTATCATTACGCATCCGCTGTGCGGTAAGCGAATCGACGATTAAATTTTTAGCGAGTATTTGTAATGAATCCTCTTTTTTTTGCAGAGTTTTTAGATCGGGCCCGGTAATTTTCTGTGCGTTAGCAGTAAAAGCAAAAAAGCAAAAAAGAGGCAGAAGGTAATTTTTCACTAAGAGTAGACGATTTAACTGCACTAAGAACGCTAAAAAACCTTAAAAATTATCCTAAGATTACAGTGCTTTAGCAAATGACAGCAGATCAGGATATAATAAGTCTATATCAGGATGAGGAATTACCTGGTCCTTATTAGTAGTGGTAACAAAAGCAGTGAACATTCCGGCGGCCCGTCCAAAGCGCATATCGCCTGGCTTATTACCTACCATAATTGATTTCGAAAAATTGATATCGGGAAAATCGTTCAGGGCCTGAATAGCCATGCCGGGATTTGGCTTACGGTTAAAGCAGGTATCATCTTTTTCGGTGCAATAATATATTTTATCTAACGTGCTACCCGTTTTTTCTAACTCCATCTGCATTTCTCTGTGGATGTCAAACAGATCATTTTCAGTCATTAGTAATTTACCTACCCCCCGTTGATTACTAACAATAATAATCCTTCCAAATTTTTTCCCAATAATTTTTAATGCTTCTAAAACACCTGGATTGAAAACAAATTCGCCCCAATGCAATACATACTTTCCGACTCTCTCCTCATTTATTACCCCATCTCTGTCTAAAAAAATCGTCCAGCTTTTATCAATTTCATGCAGCTTTAATTCTGTTTTTTTTAAATCAACCTGAGCCTGTTTATAATCTTTCGGGATGCCAATATCAATAAAATATTTGGTTTGAACAGAGCCAAAAAAAAACTTTTCATCACAATATTGTTCCAGGTAATTTTTTTCAAAAGAAAACTTCTGAGGTAGCGAACGTTCTAAAAAATCTTCTTTATTCAAAAGATAGATACCGCCATTAATAAGTCCTACTTTATAAAATTGCTTTTCCTTGAAAGATATTATTTGATTTACTTCATTTATTTCAACTGCACCATAGCGTTCAAAATTTTTCATTGGCTTTAGGGCCAGCGTACATTCTGCATTACTGTAATTATGCAATTGTGATAGCGATGCAAGATTTATTTTAAACAATGTATCACCGTTAGCAACTAATGCATTTGCAGATGTAATTTTTTGATGGCTAATTGTATGGCGCCGCCTGTTCCTAATGGTTCATCCTCAATAACAGATGTATATCTTAAAGTAGGATAAACTGTTTCCACGTATTGCAAAATTAAATCTGCTTTATAGCCCAATGCAAATACAAACTTTTCAATACCCTGCATGCGCAAAGCATCAATTACAAAAGATAGAAAAGGCCGGCCAGCAACAGGAGCCATACACTTTGGCAAATCAGGAATTGTTTCCCGAAGGCGGGTGCCTAGCCCACCTGCTAATATGATTGCTTCGGCCCCCTGTCCTCCGGAGGGGGAATTTAGATTTGATTTTTCGTTTCCTAATCCAATCATTCTTTTTGTGTGAATTACTTAGACCTATTCTGCCTGATTAGTAATTATTATTCAGTAAATATAGAATGTGATTCTTTTGAACTTACTTCTTAAACTGATTGAGACAATAGATCTTGACCACCTAAGTTCCCCCACCGGTCCGAAGGACTCCGGACTCCTTCAAAGG
>MWVX01000368.1_pt1 | contig 13730 bp, 11 predicted proteins | sample 1047311 | NCBI WGS metagenome assembly MWVX01 (sample SAMN06349984, study PRJNA376086) | soil metagenome | isolation source: MtG-4 sample Antarctic (ecotone) soil | place: Antarctica | collected 2015-01-13 | reverse complement strand
TAATAGAAGTACAAAAGTTTGTTTACAAAAAACCATGGTAAGACTATGGCTACAGATACAATGACAAAAAGAGATTATTACGAAATACTGGGCGTAGCAAAGGGAGCGCAGGCAGATGAGATTAAAAAAGCGTACCGAAAAGTAGCAATGCAATACCATCCCGACCGCAACCCGGGAGATAAAGCCGCTGAGGAAAAATTCAAGGAGGCCGCGGAGGCTTACGAGATTTTAAGCGACAGCGATAAAAGAGCTCAATATGACCGCTTCGGGCATGCAGGTGTGCGGGGTGCAAGTGGTAATGCCGGCGGGCCTAATATGGAAGATATTTTTAGCCAGTTCGGAGATGTATTTGGTGAAGATATTTTTGGCTCATTCTTCGGAGGTGGGCAAAGGGGTGGAGGCGGACAAAGGCGAGCCCGTGGTACAAGAGGCAGTAACCTACGCATTAAGTTAAAACTCAATTACGAGGAGATTGCTAAAGGAGTAACGAAAAATATAAAAGTAAAAAAATACGTAGGCTGTAATACATGCAGTGGTAGTGGCGCAAAGGATAAAAATAGTGTACAAAATTGCGGTACTTGCGGAGGCAGCGGGCAAGTGCGAAAAGTTACAAGTACGTTTTTAGGACAGATGCAAACAGTGACCACCTGCCCTAATTGTAATGGAGAGGGAACAACCGTTACCTCGAAATGCGGAAATTGCAAAGGTGAAGGTAGGGTGTATGGAGAAGAAACAGTAAGCATAGATATACCTGCCGGTGTGCAGGAAGGGATGCAATTAAATATAGGAGGAAAAGGAAATGCGGGTGAACGCGGAGGCATGCCCGGAGACCTGGTCATATTGGTAGAAGAAGAGCAAAACAAAGATCTGGTACGTGAAGGATTGAATGTCGCATATGAACTTCATATATCATTTCCTGAAGCCGCCTTCGGAACATCTATAGAAGTGCCTACCATTGATGGAAGAGCGAAAATAAAAATTCCTCCTGGCACACAAAGTGGAAAAGTGTTCCGGTTAAAAGGAAAAGGTTTTCCTGCTGTAAACAGCTATGAAAAAGGAGATCAGCTGGTGCAGGTTAATGTGTGGACACCTCAAAATTTAAGTGCTGAAGAACGTAATATACTTGAGCGGTTAATCCATTCGCCAAACTTCAAACCGGCCCCTGAAAAAAATCAAAAAAGCTTTTTTGATAAGATGCGGGAAATGTTTTCTTAGACGAATGTGTGTTCTGTTATTCAGATGATAGTTGGTAGATCTCTTTAAGATTGCGGCCTAAACCATCATAATCCAACCCATAACCCACTACAAATTTATCGGGTATGCTGAAGCCTATGTAATCAATATCTAAATGGTGTTGCGTTGCCTCGGGTTTATGCAATAAGGCTGCAATCTTCAATGATGCGGGTTGCTGATGATGTAATTTGGGAATAAAAAAACCTAAGGTTTTACCTGTATCCACAATATCTTCTACGATAATTACGTGCCGGTTAAATATCTCGTGATCGAGTCCAATGGCTGTGGTGACGTGGCCTGTAGAACGTACGCCTTTATAAGATGCCAGTTTTATAAAGCATATTTCAGCATTAATTTCCAGGTTTTTAAATAGGTCGGCTGCAAACATAAACGAGCCATTGAGTATGGCAATAAAAAGTGGATTTTTATCTTTATAATCAAAGCTTATCTGTTCAGCCAGGCTTTTTACTTTTTCCTGGATCTTGTCTTCCTCTATGTAAATATTAAAGCTTTTATCGTGCAGTTTGATTGCTGACATTTTCATTTTTAATAATACGCAATTGTTGTCCTGTCTTTAATTTATCTGTTTGCAAATCGTTCCAACCCCTGATCTCATCTACTGCTACGGTATATTTTCTGGCTATGGCGAACATCGTTTCTTTTGGTAAAACGATATGTATAATATAATTCTGCTCTCTTTTTTTTGAAGAAGCTTTAGGTGCTATTTCGTCCATTACTTTTTGAATGCCGATAGAGATTTTATCAAAAGGACTTTTTGTTCCGTTCTGCAGATTCAATGCCCTGCCGGGGGCAGGCTCAACGCCTTCTTTTAAATAATTATAAGATATTAAACTTTCGAGACGCAGACCTTCTAATTGTGCTATATCGTATAAGGTCTCACCTTTTTGTACATTGTGAAATTCTGTACTGCCCTCTTTACGTTTACGCTGCAGAAAGACCAGCCTGTCTTTTTCAACAACCTCCGTTTCCAACATATCATTGTACTCAAACAAAAGGCTCAATGGGATTCTGTGTTTTTCAGCAACCGCGAGATAAGATGTTGCTTTTTCAACAAAGATTACATTCGCCCCATTTATTTTAAATATACCCTGTGGATATTGATTTGCTGAATTTAAAACCGGTAAGGTATTAGTATTCATTCCATAAATCTCATCGCCATCCACCATCACTTTTCTGCCCAGAGCTACCAGTGTATAATCATCGAGATTATAATCTTCAATAAGCTTTATTAAAATTTGTGGATACTTAGGGTTGGTGGCATAGCCTGCTTTTTTTAAACCATAAGCCCAAGATTCATAGTCAACAGGATCAAGCTCGAAAAGCGAAGCATAATGAGAGCGTGTTTTTAAAAAGTCGGAATGGTCTTTATAGGAATCTTCTGAATGATCGTATTTGCGAAAACATTCACCTTTGGCATCATCATCATGATATACAGATTCGCCATTCCATTCGGCCTTACATTTAATACCGAAATGATTGTTTGATGTACGAACAAGCTTACTGGTACCAGCTCCGGTTTCATGAATACCCTGAGCGAGTGTAATTGCTGCCGGGACGCCCGTGCGTATCATTTCATGCACGGCAATGTCTTTGTAAGTCGCTATATATTCTTTAATAACTGAAGAAGACTGTGCGAACAAAGTAGCAGTCGCTATGAAAATATATAGGATTGAGAAAAAAAGTTTTTTCATGGATGTTTTACGATTTTCAAATCACAACTTCCGGATCAGGTACAAACCATCACGCATAGGAAGCATCAGTTTTTCTACATCATTTATTTGATTTATAAATTCATTAAAAGCTTGTATTGCAATAGCATTTTTCTCTGTAATATTTTCTTTCAATACCTCACCATGAAAAAGTACATTATCCGCTAAAATAAAACCGTTTTTTCGCAGTTTAGGGAAAACGAGGTTAAAATAATTTATATACCCCACCTTATCTGCATCTATAAAAACCAGATCCCATATTTCATCGAGTTCTGCAATAATCTGTGCAGCATTGCCGAGATGTAAAATTATTTTTTCTTTCAGAAACGATCGGTTAAAAAATTGTAATGCAGTGTCTGCATCATCTTCACGGATCTCAATCGTATGCAATACTCCATCGGGTGATAATCCTTTGGCAAGACAGAGTGCACTATAACCCGTAAAGGTGCCAATTTCTAAAATCCTTTTTGGTCTGATCATCCTGCTAATCATTTCCAAAAGCTTGCCTTGCAAATGCCCGCTCAGCATTTGTGGCATGGAATGATGCTGTCGGGTGAACCGCGATACTTCCATCAATAAATCGTCTTCTGTAGAAGTATATTTTTCTGCATAAGCCTGCGCCAAGACATTAGTGATCTCCATCTTTGAAAATAGTTTCAACTTCTTTTGGTATTTCCTGTGGTTTGGAGATAAGATACAGGCCCAGAAAAGTCAGAAGACCATTAATTAAAATCAATTCATTGCCTATTTTATACCCATTGAAAACGGATTGGGAAATACTTTCCAAACCAAAGGTTACATGTAATTTTTTCTCGTACCATTCCGGGCTGCTTAATAAATCTATTCCTAAAGCAAGAAGCGGTGCAATTATACAAACAGCCCAAATATATTTTTGATTTAATACACGATGAGTCAGTATTCCAAACCCGAAAAGTCCCAGCAAAGGCCCATAGGTTATACCTGCAAACTTTAAAATGAAATCAATAATGAGCTTATCATTAATGGCTTTAAAAATTAAAACCATTATGAAAAAAATAATGGCAAAAGTGAAGTGGACAGTTAATCGTGTACGGCGTTTTTGTTTTTCTCCCACATCGATTTTAATAGCTTCTTTACTTATATTTTTAGGGACCTCAGATTTTTTCATACCCAAAATGTCTATACAAAAACACGAGGTTAGTGACGTTATGGCGCCGTCAACGCTGGGAAATAAGGCCGAAATAAGAGCTATAATGAAAATCACACCTATTAATCCAGCAAATTCATTGCTTAAAGCAATTGTCGGAAACAAGTCGTCAGGAGCAGTGGTAATTCCGTTTACACTGGCATAGAGATAAAGTACACCTCCCAAAATAAGAAATAAAAAATTTACTACCATCAATATACCCGTAAACGTCATCATGTTCTTCTGCGAGTCCTTTAAATTTTTTACACTAATGTTTTTTTGCATCATTTCCTGATCAAGCCCCGTCATGGCAATGGCAATAAACATTCCTCCAATAATGTGCTTCAATACATAGGACCCAGCCTTTATATCCCAATTAAAAATTTGAGTGTACCCTTTATCCTGCATCATCGAAAATGCTCCACCGAAATCAGTTCCGAGGGCCTTGGTTATTACAACAATACAGGCAATCAGACCTACAAGCATTCCCGTAGTTTGTAAAGTATCGGTATAAATAATTGTTTTTACGCCTCCTTCAAACGTATACAATAAAATCATAACAAGGATAACAAGCGTAGTAATTACAAAAGGAACGCCTAGCTTATCCAAAATAAAAAGTTGCAATACATTGATGACTAGGTAAAGCCTTGCAGTGGCACCAACAGTTCGGGATAGTATAAAGAAGAAAGCACCCGCTTTGTGCGCATTCACCCCAAAGCGTTTTTCAAGATAAGTATAGATACTGGTTAGGTTCAGGCGATAATAAAGCGGCAACAATACAAATGCGATAACTGTATATCCAATAAGATAACCTAATACAATTTGAAAATAATAAAAGTTCCCTGTGCCTACGCCACCCGGCACGCTCACAAAAGTGACTCCACTCAATGAAGTACCAATCATTCCAAAAGCCACAAGCATCCAGTTGGAATTTTTGTTTCCTATAAAAAAGGAATCATTATTTGAATTGCGTGAAGTGAAGTAAGCAACCACCAGCAGAATAACAAAGTAACCAATAACAAAAGAGAATAATAAGACAGGTGACATGTATTATATTTTTATGATCATGCAATCAATTGCTATGTAATTTTTGAAGTTAAAGAAATTTGCATTCCTTTTGTCCAAAGAATTAAATATCAAATGCAAATACAATCAATTGCAATCTTTTGCGGCTCTAAAATTGGAAGCAACCAAATTTACCAGCAACATGCAAAAGAGCTAGGAAAAATAATAGCTGTACAGGGACTTAACTTAATCTTTGGAGGTGGAAAAAACGGACTAATGGGTGTAACAGCAGACAGTGCCATGGAGCATGGTGGCACCGTACGTGGTGTAATTCCACAAGTACTAATCGAGTGGGAACATCAGCATCAAAATATAAGCGAGTTGCTCGTAGTTGAAGACATGCATATCCGCAAAAGAAAATTGTATGAGCTATGTGATGCAGCGATTATTCTCCCGGGGGGTTTTGGTACACTTGATGAATTATTCGAAATACTTACCTGGAATCAATTATCTATTCACGATAAAAAGATTTTTATTCTGAATTCATCTGGCTTTTATGATCTTCTGATCCTGCACTTGCAGAAACTCAATGATGAAGGGTTTTTGTATGGTGCCTTGCATGAACAGTTTACCATATTGAACGAACCTTCAGATATTATTGCTCATTTAAAATAGGATCAATCGTTTCGAGCCCTTCCCTGAAATAGCGGAATATTGAAACCGGCACGAATGACAGGGTTTACCCTTCCTGCATTGTCTCGATAAGGTGAGTTTTCATCATCCATTATATCAAACAGAATAGCAAGGTAGCCATATGAACGGCCGCTTCCAGGATTCCGTCCCGTGGTGTAACCTGCTCCAACAAGAAAGCTGGTGGCGTTCACTTCTGATTTTTCTGAAGATCCGCCATTAGGTGGTAAGTATTTCAGGTTTATAAAATTATGCTCAAGCTGTGCCTGTGCAAAAAGAAAACGGAGCGGATATACACGGGTAAATACCCCGCCTCCATATAGGGTTTGACGTAGCTTATCATTGAAAACAGAATAGTCCCGATAAGAAGTATAAATATAATTAACAACAATGCCTGCATCGAGCCATTTGGTAATACTATAACCTAAGTGTGGAATAACACCTCCCTGAAATGTCCCATTACCAAAAGAGAGGGTAATGCTGCCACCAGTAAACAGATTTTCTTTTTTAAATCCTTTTTGTTCTGTACTGTCCTGGGCAAAGGATACTACACTACTGAATAAAAAAAGAGAAATAATAATTTTTTTCATAGGTTAGAATTTGAAGTATTAAAAACGTAAGAATTCAATTTTGATTCTGTGGGTATTTTGATAAACATTTCAACTAAAACAGCCAGTGGAATAATCAAAAGGTTATAATGCCCTTGTAACAAAAAACCCATGATGCCTAACATGGCAATAATTTCTAAACCGGCGAAAAATATGAGCAGCGCTTTTTTATATTCCGCAAATTTCTCTTTATCGGTTGAATAAGAAGCGGCAACTACTTTTACCTTTTTGGAGAAGTAATATCTTAAAACAGCTACTGCGGTGAGTATTGTAAAAAGAAATATGAGAAATAGATTAGAAGCTTTTTGTTTATCAAGGTAAATGGGTTCAATATATCTTTTCGCTATCAAACTTGTCAAAGAAAATATAATGATGCCGGCCATCATAGAATATAAAAGGATCTTTAAAGCTTGCACTTCTTTCTTCAAGCCTGTGTCCAGTGCTGATTCATTCATGCATCAAAGATTTTTCCTTTGTTTAAAATGCCGTTCGGGTCAAATACCTGCTTAATCTGCCGCATCAGTTCCAGTTCTTTTTGTTCAAATAGTATATCCATGTATTCTTTCTGTACCAACCCTATTCCATGTTCGCCGCTAATAGTGCCCCCCAATTTTTTTACTAATAAAAATATTTCGCGAATGCCTTCTTTCAATGACCCATTCCATTCTTCATCCGTCAGCTCACCTTTTATTATGTTGACATGCAGATTGCCATCTCCTGCATGTCCATAACAAACAGAATGAAAGCCGTACTTTTTTCCAATTTCTTTTACCCCTTTCAACAACACAGGCAATTCAGCCCGGGGCACTACGGTGTCTTCTTCTTTATAAACAGAATGTGATTTCACTGCTTCCCCTACCCTGCGACGCAATTTCCATAATTCTGCTTTCTGTTGTGCATCATCGGCAAATAAAATTTCACCGGAATCAAAGCCACTGATCACTTCAGTAATGCCTTCCAATTCCTTCATCAACATATCTATGTCATTTCCATCTACTTCAATAAGCAAATGAGCCTGTATCTCATCTTCAATAACAACTATGCTATTGTCTACAAAACGCATTACCCATTCCAGTGCGTCACGTTCCATAAATTCCATTGCACTAGGCGTGTAGCCTGCAGTAAAAATAGCGCTTACTGCTGCACATGCATTTTCCGCGGAACGGAAAGGAACCAGCATCAGGAGATCATATTTTGGATGCGGTAAAAGCCTTAATACAATTTTTGTGACAATGCCAAGAGTACCTTCACTGCCCACTATCAATTGCGTAAGATTATAACCCGTTGCATTTTTCAAAACATTGGCGCCCGTCCATATTATTTCCCCAGTAGGCAATACTACTTCAAGGTTCAATACATAGTCCTTGACCACGCCGTATTTTACGGCCTTCGGCCCACCGCTGTTTTCTGCTATATTACCACCTATCAGGCAAGAGCCGCGGCTGCTTGGATCGGGAGGGTAAAATAAACCTGCTTCTTTCACTGCATTTTGTAGCACCTCAGTAATCACGCCGGCTTCGGTTGTTACCTGTAAATTCCTTATATCTATATCTAGAATATGATTCATTCGTTCAACTGAAAGTACTACACCGCCCAAGTGTGGCAATGCACCACCACTAAGGCCTGTACCACCCCCACGTGGGGTAACCGGTATTTTATATTTATTACAAATAATAAGTATTTGGCTGATCTCCTCAGCAGAAGACGGCTTGATCACTACATCGGGTAAATAATGTAAGTCTTCTGTTTCATCATGAGCATAATGATTGAGCACATCAACATCTGCAAACACATATTGGTCGCCAACAATTTTCCTGAAGGTTTTGAGTTGTTCCAGAACAGGAAGTACTCCAGTTTCCATTACCATCATAATACTTTGAAATTCGATTGTAAAAATCGGGCAAAGAATTTCAAATCAAAAGGGAATCTTACAGATTTTTGAATGAAGGACATATTGACTGGCGGCGATTGCCATTGTATTTACTAAAGATGCCTTGCTTCACCAGGGAGAATTCAAAAGCACCCCGGGTGCTGTTATAGTTCTTTAATGTAGAGACAGTAGCATCGTAAGTAAAAGAAAAGGTATAGTCTTTATAACCCAAACCTACCAGCGGAATGATCGCATCTTTATGCCTGTAATAAGCGCCTGCAAGTAATTGATATTCCCCATCACCTGATAGATTATATTGTGCATTTACACCGGCGACAAGCTCATAAGCTTTAGCCTGTGTGGTGTAATAAACATTTGGATTCACGATCCACTGATCGTTGAGCATGACACTCGCATTCAAAAAACCAATATAACGAACAGGAATGCGGGTATCAACAGAATTGTCATTTTCAAAAAAAGATTCATTAGGCCTGTTAAGATGATGTACAGATGCGCCGGTATTTATATATACACTTTCTGTAGGGAAGTAAGCATAGTTCATTCCAACCTGCATGTCGAAATAACTGGTATTATTCTTGGCCAGGGAAACGCTGGTTGGCAATTTATTATCGAAAAAGTTGCCGTCAAACTGATCAGGAAACTTGAGATTAGTGGTGTTGATCTGTTTGTTTGCAAAACCCACATTAAATCCTAAACTCAACAAACTTGAATAGCCAAGCATTTGATGATAAGCTACAGAACCATATACTTTCGTGGATGTAAGATTACCACTTCCCGCCACATCTTTAAGCACTACTCCTCCTGCGCCTACCCATCCATTTTCTAAACGATCCCGGAAAAGTTGGATATCACCGAAGGCACTCATGGTTTTGTAAGGCACTGTCATTACTGACGACCATTGATCCCGGTAATTAACACCCAGCCGGTAATCGCCATCAGGTATAAAGCCTGTATTGGCCGGGTTTGTAGTCAAGGGAGAATTAAAAAATTGCGAGAAATGAAGATCCTGGGCACAAACATATGAAGAAATGATGGTGGCTGCAAAAGCCATTAAATATGTAACGAATTGCTTCTTCATTTTATGCTCCCTCTTTATCGAATTAATGTAATGTCACCTTTTTTTGTTCCTTTTGTACCATCTGAAAATTCTACTTCCAATGTATATGCGTAGACATCCATAGGCTGTAATACACCTTTATATTTTCCGTCCCAGCCCACTTTTTTTGAAGTTGTTTCAAATACTTTTTGTCCCCAACGGTTCCAGATTATAAATCTTAATTTATCTATTGCATATCCACGTACCAGAACTGTATTATTGATATCGCCGCTCAATGGTGTAAAAGCATTTGGTACATCAAGTGCTGGTTCTACTACTGACTGTACATTGCGAATAGCAGTATCTGAACAACTATTTGCATTGTATGCAATCAACATTACTGTATATGTTTTTGTACTGTTGTATTCATGCTGCACAGAACTTCTGGATTTTGTATTTAGTGAATCGCCATCACCAAAAAACCATTTAAATCGAGTAGCATCCGTTGAAGAGGTATTTTCGAAAACAATGGGTGTATTCACCGGAGGTGGTTGTGGTGAAGAGATAGTGAATGCTGCCAAAGGCTTGGGAAAAACCATAATAGTAACTGCTGTGGAATCAATTTTATTACAAGTGGCAGAGTCTATTGCAGTAAGCTTTACCCTATAGCTGAGCGGACCTAAAGTAGTATTGACGTAAGTATGTGTTGGCTCTGCCAGGGTACTGGTAGTGCCATCACCAAAATCCCACCTAAATTGTTGACCGCCCTGGGAATTATTTTTAAACCGGGCTTCATAAGGCGAACATCCAGCTGAAGGTGTGGTAAATGCAGCTTTAACTGTGGCTGCTACTCTCAGAGGTATTACCAATGAATCAGGTGCGTTACAATATCCTGTATCTACCAATATCAATTTTACATTATAAGTGCCGGCTGCAGGGAAATTATGAGTAACTGTAGCAGTACCGCCACGCATCCTTGCACTACCATCTCCAAAATCCCATATAAATGAACTGTCGTTAAACGCACGGGCTGCAGGAGGCACGGAGGTGTTGACAAAACGATATTGAAAAGATTCGCAGGCACCAAATTTTTCAGGCCTGAAAGTTGGCAATGCTTCAAGTGCACCTACCCGGATTGTTGTATATGAAGTATCTCTGAGATTACATGTGTTTGGATCAATAGCAACTAACATTACCAGGTAATTACCCACCTGTGTATAGGTATGAGAAAGATTTGGTGACGTAGTATTTTGTCGTGGCGAACCATCACCAAAATCCCATTCATAACTTACGGCATTAGATACCGTGTCCGTAAAATCTACGGTCAAGGGAACACATCCTGACGAATCTCTTGGAACACCATTGATAGAGGCTTGTATTCCACCTTCTATCCCAGCAAGGTTCAATGCTATTTTCAGCATTTTCAAATTGCAATTAGGACTTGGATTGGTAACAGCCCATGCACCCGGCGTACCAGGAAAATTGCCTCCCCCACAGTTAGCACACATAGCCTGGTATATGACTCCGTTTGCATCAAACCTGCTGGTCCCGCCATCTACATGGTCGGATAATCCACCATTTTGTCCATAAAAATCTCCATACAATTGTGCTGTTGCATCCCTCTTGAGCACAAAGAAATAAAAATCCTGGCCGTCATTTGTTTGAGGATTCTGTATTGAATTTAAACGGGTTAATCCCAGAGTACCTGCAAGAGTAAAATTAGTCCCCGGAATAGTGCCGCCCCATCCGGATACATATACATTCTCGCATCGATCCACTAAGAATGCCACAGGTGAAATATTCGGAATACCGCTACCCGTACCGAATACAGTGCTGTATATATATTTTGAAAGGTCGGGCTCCATTTTAGCAATGAATTGCTTACCCCCTGCCTGGCTCCAGGGTGAAGGATTTGTGGGTGGTGCTATTATGGGCCATATTCCTGTGGTTTGTCCCATTATATATGGAAACCCCAAACGGTCGAACTGAATTCCATACACCTGGTCTATCCCCGATGTACCAATATAGGAAGACCGGGAAATTGATGAACCATTATTTGATATTATTGATACAAATCCATCAATTCCACCTTGGTTTGAACTATATATTCCTCCTGATGTTCCTGGAAAATTCTGACTTTCAGTGCCCCCTGCAACGTAAATGGAACCTGAAGCACCAAGAGCAAGTACATAAGCCGCATCATTTTTATCACCGCCTAAATAGCTGGCAAAAATTAAAGACGATACATCGGGGGTCATTTTTAGAACAACTCCATCCTGCATGCCCGCATTATTCGACTGAAAGCTTCCGCCTGATGCAGGAAAATTATTTGATTGGGTGCAGGAGGCTACATAAATATTCCCTCCCCCATCAAGAATCACCTCACTACGACCATCATCTCCATAATTGTATTGTAAAGATGACCGGGAGCGGGTGGCACTGCTGATATTTGCTCCATCATCCATTCCGCCACCAATTTTTTTAGAGCCAATTAGTTGACTTCCGGTAGCATTAAGTTTGGTGACTATAATATCGTAACCGCCTCCTTTGCCAATCAAGCCACTACCTGTTGTAGGATAATTTTGAGAGTTGGTACGTCCCGCAATAATAAGATTTCCACTTCCATCTGCTATCAGGCTATGAGGTTGTTCTATTCCGCTACCCCCAATGTATGTGGCATATACCCTGTTATTTCCATTAGGAGTAAGTTTAATAATACCTATATCCCATTTATCGCCACCATGTAAGCTTTGAAAGGCACCGGCAGAAACCGGAAAACCAGGATTACCAGACGCAACGATACCACCACCATACATACTTCCATCCGCTCCATATGTTGCCGTAAATCCCCAGTTATCGGTCCTGCTTCCTGAATAAGAAGCAAAGACCATAGTTGGATCGATAATCAGGGTAGAGGCTTTATTATAATCTTTGATTTCAAAACGTACTGTATTTCCCTCGACCTTATAAGCTGCTGCAATTTCTTTTTTTCCTTTTATGTCATATTGATAGCTATACGGATATAATTCTTTTGAAACTCCAATACTGGTTTGTATGTTAAGTTCACCATTTTTTACATCCAGCTTGTCCACGCCATCATACCGTAAAGCTATTTGTGAGAGATCAGCCCCCGGCTGCACGATCAGGTCATACTTTAAATATCCATTATGCGAATAATAACGAACATCCACTTTAGGGTAAATATTTTTTATAGTGATGCCTTGAAACACTTTACAATTGGTAGCCCATTTGGAGGGGTCATTACCAATAAAATAGTTGTTATAGGTAGAAATGTTTTTGTCGGCTACGATAATGGGCTCCCTGGCAGCATTTAAAAACTGTACTTTATAAGCATGAGAACGCATTCTGTTTGCTTGCTCTTCTTTTATGGCTTTGCCATCTGCTCCATGTCCGTGCATGGCTTGCTGTAGTCTTTCCAGATCTTCAGCATTATGCTGGAGTACAGTGAATCCATTCTTTTGAATAAAGAATGCACCATTTGAAATGGTACCCATGAATTGCACCTGTGGATTCCATTGACCTTTATTTTCAATAAATTCAATAGAACTGAAATCCTGTCCAAAAACGTTAAATACGGTAAGGAGGGAAAGCGAAAAAAATATAAAATTTTTGATATTCAAAAGATGTTTCCAAATTAACTAATAAATGCGATAAATGTTGGAATAAGAAGTGTTAAGAAATTTTACTCCAGGGTGTTTTACCTTTCAATGACATCATATAGTATTTTATTTTCCTGTTTTCTTCAGCCTGCATTTCAGGATCAATCTTTATAACCTCTTCAGCAATGGCTTTGGCCCTGTTTAAAATTTCCTTGTCTTTTACCAGGTCTGCAAGTCGTAAATCCAATACACCACTTTGCCTCGTTCCTTCTATATCTCCGGGTCCACGAATGTCTAAATCTTTTTCTGCAATTTCAAAGCCATTATTTGTACTTGTGATTATTTTAATCCGCTCCCGTGCTTCTTTTCCGATCTTAATTGATGTCATTAAAATACAATAACTTTTTTCTGCGCCACGACCCACTCTTCCTCTTAGCTGATGCAATTGAGAGAGCCCAAATTTTTCAGCGCTTTCTATTACCATTACCGATGCATTAGGCACGTTTACGCCTACTTCTATTACTGTAGTGCTCACCATTATTTGCGTATCCCCCTGTATAAAGCGCTGCATATTGGTATCTTTTAACTCACTGCTTTGACGGCCATGTATCATACTGATCCAATAACGGGGTTCAGGAAAAAAAGCTTTTACATTTTCATATCCCTGCATCAGGTTTTCATAATCGAGCTTTTGGCTTTCTTCTATAGTGTAATAGATGAATTGCCGCCGGGTCGGCATCCCATTCTTACCG
>MWVX01000367.1_pt1 | contig 13741 bp, 8 predicted proteins | sample 1047311 | NCBI WGS metagenome assembly MWVX01 (sample SAMN06349984, study PRJNA376086) | soil metagenome | isolation source: MtG-4 sample Antarctic (ecotone) soil | place: Antarctica | collected 2015-01-13 | reverse complement strand
AACGGCGCCTTTATAGTGAATCAGGTATTTCTCCAGCCATTCGATAGATGGAAGGTCAAGGTGATTCGTCGGTTCATCCAAAAGCAACAGATCAGGCGCCTGCAATATCATCTTTGCCAGCAAAACTCGCATACGCCATCCTCCGCTATATTCACGGTAGGGGCGGGACAAATCGGCATTGCTAAAGCCAAGTCCCTGCAATACTTCTTCTGTTTTATGTTCTATCTCGTAGCCGCCGGCTTCTTCAAAATCGTGCAGCTTATGACTGTATTCTAAAAGAAGTTCTTCCGAAGAATCAGTCTCTAATTGTTTTATTAATTCATCTAATTCATGTTGCACTTTTTTTGCTTTGTCAAAAGCATGGAGTGCCACTTGTAAAATAGATTCAGAAGTTTCGAAGCTTAAAAGATCCTGGTGCAGGTAACCGATAGAGGTGCTGCGACTACGCTCTACTGTACCTTTTGACGGGAGGTATTCGCCAACAAGCACTTTCAGTAAAGTGGATTTTCCGGTGCCATTATAACCAATTAAACCAATTCTTTCGTTTGGATGAATGTGCCAGGTGGCATCTTCCACAATTGTTCTTGCACCAAATTCAAACGTAACATTTTGTAAACCAGCGAGCATGTTTTCAATTAATTAAATGTCAATAATATGTAAGCAGTTGATAGTAAGAAGCAGGTAGTAAAAGGTTCAGTACTTATTTCTACTCAAAAATAGAAGGATTGCGAGTTGCTCGTGTTATGGAGCCTTTACTGTAACCTTCCAAGTTTACTCTTTGCCGCGCAAATTTGCCGAAGATTTTTTTAAACATTGCCAAAAGCGTTTTAAATCTGCGAAATGCCTCTAAAATTCTTTTGATCTGCGGTTAGCTTTGTTGCAAATTTTTTACATGCGTCCGATAGTTATATTTCTTGTGTTAGCCGGTGCCGGAATTATAACCTGGCTGGTGATAGCCCGCCCCAATAAAAAAGTAGACGGAAGTAAACCACTGGCTATTACGATAAGTGAGCATAGCCAGTCTTTTAACGAACAAATCTCCGGCACTCTTGATGATTACAATAAGATAACCGAACACTTTGTGAACTGGGATTCGGCGGGAGCGATTACAGCAACGATTGCTTTAATCAAGGATTTAGATAACACTGTTTTAGAGGAACTGGAAGACACAGCTATTTATCTGACAGCGCAAACTTTTATAGAAAATGCAAAGGCCGATGCTCAAACGATTGTTTCTGAAAAAGGAATTCGTCAGCAACGGGAAGCATTCAATTCCCTAACCGATAACCTTCGTCAATTTCTAAACACAGTAAAATACGACAGGGAAAAACTCTATTTACAAGAGTGTCCAATGGCGTTTGATGATACAAAACCAGGGCAATGGTTAAGCCGTTACGACTCTATCCGCAATCCGTATTTAGGTCTTCGCGACCCTCAGTACGGTCGCGGGATGCTGCATTGCGGCGAGACAAAAGCAACCATTAATCATACAGGAATTAAATAATGAAAAGTTTAGTAAGGCTTTGTTTTTTTATCGGGGCAGTATTGTGTTCAGCAACAGTATTGGCACAAACAAAATTTACAATCAATGGCTATGTGAAGGATAGCGTTAGTGGCGAAACAATTATAGGCGCAACTGTAACAGTCAGTGGAAGGGCAGTTGGCAGCAACCAATATGGGTTTTATTCAATCACGCTGGATTCAGGCGAATATGAATTTACCATTTCGCATGTTTCTTATCTCACACAATCGTCACGAATTAGTCTTTCTCAAAATCTTCAGCAAACATTTTTTCTTCTTCCAAAATCTGCGGCTTTAAACGAGGTGGTTGTTTACAGTCGCAGGCGGGATGTAAATGTGCGCAATGCGCAGATGGGACAGATAGAATTATCAATAGGTCAAATAAAAGGAATTCCTGCTTTTTTGGGCGAAGTTGATATTTTAAAAGCTATTCAATTACTGCCCGGTGTTCGCAATGCGGGCGAAGGCAACGCAGGTTTTTATGTTAGGGGAGGAGGGCCTGATCAAAACCTGATTTTATTGGATGATGCAGTCGTTTATAATACAGGGCACCTGTTCGGTTTCTTTTCCATCTTTAATTCGGACGCCATAAAAAATACTTCACTAATAAAAGGCGGCATGCCTGCACAATATGGTGGGCGGCTTTCATCGGTACTTGATGTGCAAATGAAAGATGGCAACAGCAATAAGTTTGTTACAGAAGGGGGTATCGGGTTGATAGCTTCACGTTTTTCAGTGCAAGGGCCCATACAAAAAGATAAGGCTTCCTTTATGGTGTCGGCACGAAGAACTTATATTGATGCACTGGTAAAACCTTTCATAAAAAAAGAAAGTAATTTTTATGGTTCCGGCTATTATTTCTACGACCTGAATGCGAAGATCAACTACCGGTTTTCCGATAAAGACAAGCTCTTTTTAAGTGGTTATTTTGGCCGCGATGTATTTGCTTTCAGCAACGCTAAGCTTTCTTTCAGGGCCGATATTCCCTGGGGAAATTCAACCGGTACTTTGCGATGGAACCACGTTTTTAACCGGAAGCTTTTTGCCAATACAACCATTGTTTATAACGATTATAATTTTTCTTTTGGTGCTGCCCAGGAAAGTTTCAATATAAAATTAGCCTCCGGCATACGTGATGGTTCGGCTAAAATAGATTTTGATTATTATCCTTCAGGTTCGCACAAAATAAAGTATGGTGGCATTATCACGTATCACAAGTTTACGCCTAATGTTACATCGGGCCGGCAAGACAGTGTACTGTTTACTCCGAATAACAGCGGTTTAAAGAGAGCTGTTGAAAGTGGTTTGTACCTTCAGGATGATTGGGATGTAAGCAAAAAGCTTAAGCTGAATTATGGTCTGCGATGGAGCGGTTTTACGCAGATTGGCGCCTACACAAAATATACACGGGATGCTAATCAAAATAAATTAGACAGCACCGTTTACGGCCCACTGGAAAACATAAAAGCATACGGGGGAATTGAACCTCGGATGACAGCGAGGTATGCTTTGAATGAATCAACTTCTATCAAAGCTTCTGTAACCCGCAATCTGCAATACATTCACCTGGTTAGTAATGCCGGCACTACCTTACCAACCGATCTTTGGGTGCCCAGCACCTTTAGAGTAGCACCGCAAAAAAGCTGGCAATACGCCGGTGGATTATTTAAAAATTTTAAGAACAACGAATACGAAACTTCGATAGAAGCTTACTATAAAAAGATGCAAAACCAGATTGAATATAGGGAGGGTTATACGCCTACCTTATCTGACCCGGAAGAACAATTTGTTTTTGGGAAAGGCTGGAGTTATGGCACCGAGCTTTTTGTAAATAAAGTAAGAGGTAGGTTAACAGGTTGGGTTGGCTATACGCTTTCTTGGACGTGGCGTCAATTTGCTGAATTGAATGAAGGAAAAACATTTCCTGCAAAATATGATCGTCGGCATGACCTTTCGATAGTATCCACCTACGAACTAAATAAGAAGTGGAAGATTGGAGCCGTGGCCGTTTATGCCACTGGTAATGCCACTTCGTTGCCGCAACGTTTTTACATTATCAACGGCGTTTTAACGCAGGAATACAGTAAGATCAACCAGTATCGTTTAGCTGCTTATCACCGGTTAGATTTGTCAGCAACCTACACGCCGCAACCTAAAAAGCAAAGGCGCATCCAGAGCTATTGGGTATTTAGTATCTACAATACGTATAGCAGAATGAACCCTTATTTTATTTATTTCAATCAGGAGGGAAGCCCGTACAATGGAACGCTGAAGGTGAGTGTAAAACAAGTGTCGCTGTTTCCGGTGCTGCCATCTGTTACGTGGAATTTTAGGTTTTGATGGCCAACATCTGCCGATTAAACACCAATCCTTATCACGCAAGCTCTCTTAAAAAAGATTACTGTGCAAAACGGATGACTACAAACTGCTCTGGCAAATGAGCTGCTTTATTCGCTCATTGACCATATATCTTTCAACAAACCTTTTAAACGCACAATTGCTCATAAAATCGAAAAGCTGTGCAAATTACAAGGAGGGCGAAAAGACTATTGTCTCCCCACTTAAACATCTCAAACTAATCTCTGTCCTGTCAAAATTTCACCTTTGCTCTCACGGCATAATCATTGTTAACCAATACTGAACTTTAAATTCTGTAATAAAATGGGAAAAATAATTGGTATTGACTTAGGTACAACCAATAGCTGTGTAGCGGTAATGGAAGGCAGCGAACCAGTAGTGATTGCAAACGACGAAGGTCGCCGCACAACGCCGTCGGTAGTAGCTTTTTTAAAGAATGGTGAACGTAAAGTAGGCGATCCGGCCAAGCGCCAGGCTATTACAAATCCGCAAAACACTATAACCAGTGTGAAGCGTTTTATGGGCCGGCAGTTCGACGAGGTAACGGAAGAGATCAGACATTGGAGCTATAAAGTTGCTAAAGGTGACAATAATACCGTTCGGATAGATATTGATGGCAGACTATACACGCCACAGGAAATTTCGGCGATGGTGCTTCAGAAAATGAAAAAAACAGCTGAAGATTACCTGGGCCAGGAAGTAACCGATGCAGTAATTACTGTTCCGGCTTACTTTAATGATGCGCAACGCCAGGCTACAAAAGAGGCCGGTGAAATTGCAGGTCTGAATGTTCGTCGTATTGTGAACGAGCCTACCGCAGCGGCGTTGGCTTATGGTTTAGATAAGGGTGGGAAAGATCACCACATCGCCGTATTTGATTTGGGTGGTGGTACGTTTGATATATCTATTCTTGAATTGGGTGACGGGGTTTTTGAAGTAAAATCAACTAATGGTGATACGCATCTTGGTGGCGATGACTTTGATAAAGTAATTATGGATTGGCTGGCAGAAGAGTTCCGTAAGGATGAAAATGTTGATCTGCGCAAGGACCCGATGGCTCTACAGCGCTTAAAGGAAGCATCTGAAAAAGCTAAAGTCGAATTGTCATCTGCATCTGAAACAGAAATAAATCTTCCTTATGTAACTGCCATTGATGGCGTTCCTAAACACTTAGTAAAAAAGTTAACCCGTGCAAAGTTTGAGCAGTTAGCTGATGCGTTGTTTCAACGTTGCTTAAAGCCTTGCGAAGCAGCCTTGAAAGATGCCGGTTTAAGCACCTCGCAGATAGATGAAATTATTTTAGTGGGCGGTTCTACCCGTATTCCAAAAGTTGGAGAGATTGTTGAAAAATTCTTTGGCAAAAAATTAAACAGAAGTGTAAACCCTGATGAAGTTGTAGCTATTGGTGCTGCTATTCAAGGCGCGGTATTATCTGGCGAAGTAAAAGATGTATTGCTTCTTGATGTTACGCCTTTGAGCCTAGGTATTGAAACCTTAGGTGGTGTAATGACAACTTTGATTCCGTCTAACACAACTATTCCAACAAAAAAATCAGAAACATTTTCCACTGCTTCAGATAATCAGCCGGGTGTGCAAATTCAGGTATTACAGGGTGAAAGGGGCATGGCAAAAGACAATAAGAGTCTTGGCATTTTTAATTTGGATGGCATACCGCCTGCGCCCCGTGGCGTACCGCAGGTAGAGGTGATATTTGATATTGACGCCAATGGTATTTTGCATGTAACTGCGAAAGATAAGGGCACTGGTAAAGAACAAAAGATTCGCATTGAAGCAGGTAGTGGTTTGACAAAACAAGAGATTGAAAAAATGAAGAATGAAGCCGCTGCTAACGCAGATTCGGATAAAGCTGAAAAAGAAAAGGTGGAGAAGATCAACCAGGCTGATAGCTTAATTTTCCAAACAGAAAAGCAGTTAAAAGAGTATGGCGATAAAATTCCTGCTGAAAAGAAATCAGTGATTGAAACGGCCCATAATAAGTTGAAAGAAGCACATAAAACACAGGACATCGCTCAGATTGATGTAGCGGTAGCTGAATTGAATACAGCGTGGACAGCAGCGAGTGAAGAAATGTATAAGGCTACGCAAGACGGCGGTGGCGCACAACCTGGAGCTGATGCTGAAAATGGCACTGGTCAACAGGGTCAGCCAGGCGGAAACACGGAAAATGTAACAGATGCAGAGTTTGAGGAGGTGAAATAAGTCTTTGGCTTAGGTAAATTTTCAACTTAATTTGACAAATAGAAAACCCACAGTTTTGGCTGTGGGTTTTTGTTTTCAATTGGACTCTTAGGCGTTTTAGAAAAAAGCATAGGCGGCGGGTTGACGTTGAATTGCTAAAAAAGTAAAAGGCTTAAAGCTTGCAAAAGTCATATTTCATTTCCGCAGGTATCACTACGCAGAATGCCGGCCAAATAGCCGGCATTCTTCATCAACATATTTTTAGGTAAAAATCTTTCTACACCTATAAACTTTAGTTTTATACGATATCCAGCGCCAACACAAAAGAAGTAAATACAAAAGGCAATAACAAAGTGAGCCAGGGCCAGTGAGTGGCAACTGCAAAAATGGTAAGCGCTACAAAAAAGAAAAACACTAACCAGTACAATCCTTTTGATCTTTTCTTCATTTCCATGTCAAAAAAGTTTTGGCAAAAATAGGGCAGGGCAACAAATGTTAAAGCAATATTTTGCAGTATTCTTTCTTACTTCACTCACATTCGAAGCTTTTCTTATTTTCGCCGCCGTGCAACCAATGCACACCTATTTAACCCTCAGCAAAATATATAGATGAAAATTGAGTTTTTTTTACGGTTTAAAACTGTCGTTGGCCAATCCCTTTTTGTAAGTGGCAACCATTTGAAGCTTGGAGATATTAAGGTTGCTGATGCCTTTCCGCTTACTTACCTCAACCATGAGTTCTGGTATGGTGCAGTGGAGATTGATTCTTTGGCAGTGCCGCTTCAGTATCATTATATTTTTCAAAACGAGCACGGTGAGATATTTAGAGAGGGCGAAAAATCCCGTCAGATAAATCTTAAAAAAGTCACGGCCGGTCTTGTCATTGTAGATACCTGGAACGATGAAAGTTTTTATGAAAATATTTTTTACACCGCACCCTTTGAACAAGTGTTTTTTAAAAACGGCAAGAAAATAAAGCAAAAAGAAGAGAATGTTTTCACGCATGTTTTTAAAGTTAAAGCCCCGCTGGTTTCTTCAAATGAAGGTGTTTGTTTAATTGGAAGTGCGCCTGCATTAAGTGAGTGGGATACAACTTCGCCAATATCCCTAAGGAAAAAAGGCGAGTGGTGGACAGCGGAAATTAATTTCTCCAATGATACGCTTCCGGCTACATATAAATATGGCATAGTCAATATAGAAACAAACGAGTTTATCGGTTTTGAGACCGGCGACAACCGCACCGTTTTCAATGATGAATTACCCGATAAAAAAACCATCATACATGATGCTTTTATCCGGCTTCCCAATACTACCTGGAAAGGGGCTGGCATCGCTATTCCGGTGTTTAGTTTGCGTACGGAAAATAGCTTTGGCATCGGTGAATTCTCAGACATAAAATGCCTTGCCGATTGGGCTAAAGAAACCGGTTTAAAACTAATACAGCTCCTTCCCATAAACGATACGTCAGCAACATTTACCTGGAAGGATTCTTATCCATATGCTGCTATCTCTGCGTTTGCTTTGCATCCTGTTTATATCAACCTGGCCAAGGTTGCGGGTAAAAAATATAGTCAAACTATTAAGTCAATAACAAAAAAACAAAGGCAGTTAAATGCTTTGCCCGAAATTGATTATGACCAGGTAATTTCTTTTAAAATGAGTTTGCTGCGGGAGCTGTACGAGATGGATGCAAACAGCTTTATGCATCAGTCGGATTACAAGGATTATTTTGAAGAAAATAAGTTCTGGTTAGTGCCTTATGCCGCTTTTTGTTTTTACCGTGATAAGTTCGGCACTGCCGATTTTTCTAAATGGAAAACTTCGGCTGAGTATAACGAGGAAGAAGTTAAAAGGCTTTCGTCCTCTAAAAATAAATCCTTCAAACAGATCGCTTTCTTCTATTTCGTGCAATACCATTTGCACCTGCAGCTAAAAGAAGCAGTTGAATATGCGCACAAAAAAGGCCTGGCAATTAAGGGCGACATTCCTATTGGCATCTATCGTTATGGCGCTGATGCATGGATGGCGCCCAAGTTGTATAATATGAACCTGCAAGCCGGTGCACCGCCTGATGACTTTGCGGTGAAGGGCCAAAATTGGGGCTTCCCTACCTACAACTGGCAAAAAATGGAGGAGGATGATTTTAAATGGTGGAAGAACCGCTTTCATCAAATGAGTAATTACTTTGATGCTTTTCGCATTGACCATATCCTTGGTTTCTTCCGCATCTGGAGTGTGCCAATTGACAGCGTTGAAGGAATTATGGGCCGATTTATTCCTTCAGTTGCTGTTTCTGTTTATGAGTTTGTGGATAGAGGTATTCGGTTTGATTATGACCGTTATTGCAAGCCATTTATTATTGATGCAATTCTCTATCAAACCTTTGATGAACAAACACAATTAATGAAAGAATCTTTTCTATTGGCTAACGATAAAGGTGGCTATGATTTGCGGGAGGAGTTAAATACGCAGCGAAAAGTTGAAATCTATTTTTCTTTGCAGGACGAGACTGAAGAAACTGCAAAATTGAAACAAGGTTTGTTTGACCTGGTCAGCAATGTTCTTCTATTTGAAGACGAGGCTTCCGACAAGCAAAAATTTCACTTCCGTTTTTCAATGGAAACCACTTCCTCATTTCAATATTTAGACGAAGGAACAAAGTACAAGCTCAGAGAGTTATACATTGATTATTTCTTTCGCCGCCAGGACATTTTTTGGAAAGGTGAAGCGATGAAGAAATTGCCGGCGTTAAAAGAAGCGACTAACATGCTTGTTTGCGGCGAAGACCTCGGTATGGTTCCGCACACAGTGCCGGATGTAATGAAAGCCCTCGGCATTTTAAGTTTAGAAGTGCAACGTATGCCTAAAGATCCTACCGTTGAATTCTTTCATCCCCGTAATGCACCGTATTTATCGGTGGTTACACCCTCCACTCACGACATGAGCACCATCCGTGGCTGGTGGGAAGAAGACCGTGGAAAAACACAAAAATTCTTTAACCAGGTATTGGGTGAAAGCGGCGCTTCGCCTTATTTCTGCGAAGCATGGGTGGCCCGTGCTATCGTATTGCAACATTTGTATTCACCTGCAATGTGGAGCATTTTTCAACTACAGGATATTTTAGGCATGAGCGAAATTTTGCGAAAGGATGATCCTGCTAAAGAAAGAATTAATGAACCATCTAATCCAACGCATTATTGGAATTACCGTATGCATATTTCTTTGGAAGATTTAATTAAAGAAACTGCTTTTAATAACGAGGTGAAAGATTATATACGGAATAGTGGAAGGGCCTAGATACAAGTTGGCAGTTGGCAGTTTGCACCTTTACTGCTTACTGCCTACTTTAAATTATAAAGAGTGATGTTAATTATAAAGAAAGCAGGGTATGAAAATTTTCATTATTGGTTTTATGGGTTGTGGTAAAACACATTGGGGCAAATTGCTAGGCGAAAAATTAAAGGTGCCGTTTTTCGACCTGGATTTAATGATAGAAGAACGGGAAGACAAGAGCATCACCGAAATATTTGCTGAAATGGGTGAAGAATACTTTCGAATGTTGGAGAAAGATGTTTTGTACCTGGTAACAGAAAGCCACGAAACTTTTGTAATGGCCTGCGGTGGCGGCACCCCTTGCTTCTTTAATAATATAGATTACATGAAGCGGAAGGGAACAACAGTTTGGATCAACTGCAGTATAAACAATTTGCACCAGCGGCTGATGAAAGAAAAAGCAGCCCGTCCGCTTATCCGAAGTCTTGCCGACGATGAATTGAAAGCCTATATCATTAAGAAATATTCAGATAGAAAGATTTTTTATCGGCAGGCTGCCGTTATCCTGTCCGACGAAGAAGTAACTATAGAGAAATTGATAGAAAAAACCTTTCACGCCCAATAACATTCCATGCAAAAAATATATTTGATAATTGGCATTATACTTAGCGGCCTGGCCGTTGCACTAGGGGCTTTTGGCGCACACGGTTTAAAGAAAGTCGTGTCGGCCGAAAACGTAGCTGTCTATCAAACAGGTGTGCAGTATCAAATGTATCATGCAATGGCGCTTATACTTGTTGGCATTCTGTCAGAAAGAATTTATAATGGCTATGTTACTTACGCCGGGGTTCTATTTGTAGCTGGCATCGTTCTTTTCTCTGGTTCGTTATACCTGATTGTCTCCCTGTATTCCATGAACAAAATAATTCCGACTGCCGTGGGTATTCTTACACCGGTAGGGGGGCTTTTTTTCATTCTTGGCTGGGTCTGCCTGCTTGTAGGAATTTTAAAGAAATAAAGACAGCCTTCATCGAAAATTCGCACCCATCCTCATTTTCCTGTGGTGGAATCTTATCTTTGGCGCTATGGCTAACAAGCTGAAAAAATCCATTACACCTGAGGCGATCGAAAAGCCAATAAAGAAAGCTGCGCCTAAGCCAAAGCCTAAAGCCACTCCCGTAAAAGAGGAGGCTAAACAGGTTGCTCCCCAAAAGTTTAAGAAAGACCGTGAAGAAAAAATTGACCTGAAAAAGTTAGCCAAAGACGAACGCACCTGGAAGATTGTCGGTACCGTTTCCCTGCTCATGGCTATCTTTTTATTCATTTCGTTTATCTCCTATTTTTCTACCTGGAAAGAAGACCAGTCGCAGATATTTAATAACGGCATTTCGTTTTTATTTGATAGCGACGTTAAGGTTGCCAACCTTTTGGGACGTTTAGGTGCCTATGCATCGCATGGGTTGATCCTCGAGGGATTTGGATTGGCCTCCTTCTTATTTTGCTGTTTCTTTTTTGTAGTGGGAATTAATTTACTCTCCAGCAGAAAAGTGTTTTCAATCTGGAGAAACCTGCGGTATGTAACTGTTGGTTTGCTCATTGCATCTGTTGTACTCTCCTTTCTTTTCTCTTTCCTTGATTTCCCGTTCGGTGGCAGTGTAGGCGATATGATCTCCGCATGGTTAAAAGCATTTTTAGGAATGGTAGGTACAGCTTGTTTGTTATTGGTGGTTGGTGTCTCCTACCTCATCTGGCAGTTTAACCCAAGCTTTAATGTGCCTATTCGCAATACAGTAGAAGACACCGGTATTGGGTCAGATGTAGAAACGGAGGAACAAAAAGAAAACACTCCCGTTATTTCACTTAACCAGCAAACAGTTTTAAACGATTTATATGCCCACAGGGATCAGATAGAAGAACAGCCATCTAACCCAAATTCTATGACTGGCAACGGTGCCGTAGTATTTAATATTAATAAGCCCATTGAAGAAAAAGTGCACGGTTTTTCTCTTGTAGAAAAAGAAGAAGACGATGAAGATATAGAAGAACTAAAATCAGATGACCTTGTAGGGAATGAAATTGCAGGTGATATTATGCACAAGGGAGAAGAAGCTTTAATTATTAAAGAAACTGAAGATGATAGTATAAAAGAACCCAGGCAGCGTAAACGTCAGCAAGATGAACCTGATTTACAATTAGAAATAAAACGTGTTGAGAAAAAAGATAATGGAGAGAAAGAAGAAAGAGAAAAAGGCTACGCCGACCTGGCTCCTTACGACCCTGCACTTGACCTGAGGGATTATAAATACCCGACTATTGATTCGCTTGAAACGCATGGCAGCGAAAAGATAGTGCAGGACCCTGCCGAGTTGGAAGCCAATAAAAACCAGATTATTAACACGCTGAAAAACTATGATATTACTATATCCAAGATCAGCGCTACAGTTGGACCCACGGTAACACTTTATGAAATTGTTCCTGCTCCCGGCGTTCGTATTTCCCGTATAAAAAACCTGGAAGATGATATTGCGCTAAGCCTTGCTGCGCTTGGCATTCGCATTATTGCGCCTATCCCGGGCAAAGGAACAATCGGTATAGAAGTTCCGAATGTGAAGAAGTCCATTGTGAGCATGAAAACCCTACTTCAATCTGAAAAATTTATCCACAATACCTATAGCCTTCCCATCGCCATTGGTAAACGAATTGACAATGAAAACTTCATCGTTGACCTGGCTGCTATGCCGCATTTGTTAATGGCTGGTGCCACCGGCCAGGGTAAATCTGTTGGGTTGAATGCGGTGCTTGTTTCGCTTCTATACAAAAAACATCCTTCACAATTAAAGTTTGTTTTGATTGATCCGAAGAAGGTTGAGTTAAGCGTTTACCGCCATATAGAGAATCACTTCCTCGCAAAATTGCCTGGCGAAGAAGATGCCATCATTACCGATACGAAAAAAGTAATCAATACACTAAATGCGCTTTGTATTGAGATGGATAACCGTTACGATCTTTTAAAAGAAGCCGGTGCCCGAAACATCAAGGAGTACAATGAGAAGTTTATTAAACGCAGATTGAATCCAAAGAAAGGCCACCAGTTTTTGCCATTTATTGTTTTGGTGGTAGACGAATTTGCCGACCTTATTATGACCGCTGGTAAGGAAGTAGAAATGCCTATTGCCCGTTTGGCACAATTAGCCCGTGCCATCGGTATTCACCTGATTATTGCTACGCAACGTCCTTCTGTAAACATTATCACCGGTACCATCAAAGCCAACTTTCCGGCACGTATTGCATTCAAAGTATCCTCAAAAATTGACTCACGAACTATCCTTGATGCCGGCGGTGCAGAGCAGTTGATAGGTAAGGGTGATATGCTGATTTCTTACAATGGCGAGATTACCCGCCTGCAATGCGCTTTTGTTGATACACCTGAAGTAGAAAAAATTGTAGATTTTATTTCTGATCAGCGAGGCTACCCACAACCCTTTTTATTACCCGAGTATGTTGACGAAAAAGAGTTGGAAGGAAAAGATTTTGATGCGTCGGACAAAGACCCCTTGTTTGAGGAAGCAGCCAAACTCATTGTACAAAACCAGGTTGGTTCCACTTCCTTAATACAACGTAGGATGAAGCTCGGCTACAACCGGGCAGGTCGCTTGATGGACCAATTGGAAGCAGCTGGGGTCGTAGGGGCAAACCAAGGGAGCAAAGCAAGAGAAGTGCTGATTAAAACGGAAGCAGAATTACTTGAATTCTTCGAGACACTAAGCTAGTGTTAATATAATTTTTGATGATTAATCCCGGTACATCAATTGCCTTCTTACTGGGGCGTACCGGCTATATTTGCCCGGTTTTATACATCAAACAAAAAGGAAATGAAAAAACTCGTTACACTCTTAGGTTTTGCTTGCATCACCATTTTCGCATCTGCACAAACCGGAAAAAATCCTACACAAAATGATCCTGACGCGAAAAAATTGTTAGATGCTGTAAGTGCTAAATTTAAAACATACTCTTCTCCCCAGGCCACCTTTACATACAAAGTAGAAAATACGCAGGGCAAGGCGTTGTCCACTAAAAAAGGATCAGTTATAATGAAGGGGAATAAGTTTAAAGTGGCTATGGACGGACTGGAAATTTACTCTGATGGAAAGACCGTTTGGAACTATGAAAAATCTGCCAATGAAGTAACGGTGAATAGTGCAACTGATGGCGGAAGTGGCATGACACCCCAAAAGCTTTTCACCAATTTTTATGATAAGGATTTTTATTATAAAATGAACGGGGTAAAAAAGGAAGCAGGTAAGTCATTAGTAGAAATTGAATTAACACCAACCGATAAAACCCGTCCCTACCACAAGGTGTATTTGCTGGTGGATAAGGCAGCCAATACA
>MWVX01000366.1_pt1 | contig 13742 bp, 12 predicted proteins | sample 1047311 | NCBI WGS metagenome assembly MWVX01 (sample SAMN06349984, study PRJNA376086) | soil metagenome | isolation source: MtG-4 sample Antarctic (ecotone) soil | place: Antarctica | collected 2015-01-13 | reverse complement strand
CGACCATCACGCCGTCCGTTTCCTTTAACCGAAAAAGACCACGCTGATTTGCTTTGGGCGATGAAGCAGAATGTTGATTACATCGCGCTTTCGTTTGTGCGGAAGGCGGAAGATTGCGCGGAAGTAAAAAAAATAATTAAAAAACTAAATAAACGGAAAATGGGCAGACCGTTGCTGGTCGCTAAAATCGAAAAAGCCGAAGCGATTGAAAACCTCGACGCAATCTTAAAGGAAACGGACGGCGTGATGGTCGCGCGCGGAGATTTAGGCGTGGAAACCAGCCCGGAGCTCGTACCGGTTTATCAGAAACAGATTATCGAAAAGGCGGTGATCAACGATAAGTTTGTAATCACGGCGACTCAAATGCTGCAATCGATGATTTCAAGTCCGCGCCCAACCCGTGCTGAAGCATCGGACGTTGCCAACGCCGTCTGGGACGGAACTGACGCGGTAATGCTCTCGGCGGAAACCGCCACCGGAAGTTATCCGGTCGAAACTGTCGCGACGATGAAAAGAATTATTGATTCGGCGGAAACCGTCAAGACAACCAAGCTCAAACGTCCCGTTAAATTTACCGAAGAACCAACGGGCAGAACCAGTCAGGCGCTGTGCAAAGCCGCTGCTTTTTGCGCGCGCGAAAAATTGACTGACAAAGTTGCGGTTTTTACCGAATCAGGAATGATGGCGCGTAGGCTTTCCAGCATTCGTTCCGGTTTATCAATTTTTGCGCTTACTTCGACCGAAGAAGTTCGCAACCAGTTAGCGCTCATTTGGGGAGTCGAACCGCTTCGCCACGATGATTCGAACACAACAGAAGCAATGCTCAAGGAAGGCGAGAAAACTCTTTTGCAGGCGGGCGTGGTCGAATCGGGCGAAACCATTGTGATGATGGCTGGACGGCTCTCCGGTCTCGGACTTTCAAGTTCGGTGATTGTGTGGACTATTGGCGAAGACGTGCCGAGAAAATAATCTATGTCAATTAGGGCGGGGATTTGAAAACACTTGGCGAACTTTGCGTAAACCTTTGTGTTTCCTTGCAATACAATTTTTTCACATCACCCAACAAAAACGGAAGTGAGCAGTTTTTTAAGTTATTCTCAACTTCCGTTCTTAATTTTTAATTATGAATTGTTTTCTTTAATCGACAATCTGCCTGCCTAATTTATGAGGATTAAAGTAAGCGTGAAAGCGCGTGATTTTATCGCCGTTAATTTCTAAAATGCTAACGCCTTCGTATTCAAATTCGTGTCCTTCAGAACTCGTTCCAGTTGTTTTCCACTCCAAAGCCGTTGCCTTATCTGTAACAATTTCGTTGTGAAAAGTTGACTGAACTTTATCAAAACTTTTGCGGTAGCTGGTCCAAAAATCGTGCACGCTAATGTCTTTATCTTCGGTAACAACGTTCCCAATCTCGCAATCTTCTTTAAAAAGACTAACAATTGTCTCCAAATCGCGGTCGGCTTCTAGTTTGCCTAACGCATCAATAAAATTTTTTGCCGTATTTTCTGCCATTTTGTTAATTTTCCCCTCTGTTCATAATTTATAAAACTTATAAAGAGCATCCGATATGGCAAATTGTTAGTCAAGCGAAGAAGAAAAATTTTAAGTTTGCGAAAAAATCGCGTAATTGTCCGAGTTTTTTTACGAATGATGCTTGGAAGGCAAATTTTCTCGTCCCCATCGAAGCGAACTGCTCATCCAAATTAATTCGTCAAGAAAATCGTCCGTGCGTTTGATAAATGCCCGGTCTAAAAGCTTGCCTTGATTATCAAATTTGTCTTTGATAACCGGAAAATTGAGGTCTGCAAAAGTAATCACTAAACCTAATTCTCTGACCATCGGCACACACGCTTCGATGACGCGCGTTCCGCCCCAGGGCGACGCCGAAACGCCGACCAAGCCGACTGCTTTATGAATATATTCTTTGAGCAGCAAATCCAAAACACTTTTCAAACTTCCCGGATAAGAGTGATTGTACTCCGGCACGACAATCACCAATCCATCGGCTTTCGTCACGGCATCGCGCCATTCGGGAAATTTTTCGCCGAGAGCAGTTCCGTAATCATCCTGCGGCAAATCGAAATCGCGGACATCGAAAAATTTCGTTTCAAACTCTTTGCGCTTCGACATTTTCTTCAAACAGCCATTTGGCAACCGCCTCGCTCTCGCGTCCTTTGCGGTTTGTTCCAAGCAAAATCGGAAGAAGTAATTTTTCTTTTTTCATCGTTTTGTTGACACTTTTTGTAAAAACATTTTACTTTATATAGCCAAAAAAGTTATTAAAATTCTTGCGCCTTTCGAAATTTTTGTGCTAACTTTTCATATTCAACGAACAAGGGAGATTTTCGAAATGCAAACTACACATCAATTTTCCGCATCGGCAGATGCTCACCCGGACTTTACAAAAGGTTCAATCTTTTTTATCGGAACGGCAACAGTTATTTTGCGCTACGCCGGTTTTACAATTCTCACCGATCCGAATTTTCTTCACGCCGGAGATCACGTTCATCTCGGTTACGGTTTAACTTCAGAACGCCTGACCAACCCGGCGATAGACATCGAACAATTGCCGCCGATTGATTTATGCGTTTTATCCCATTACCACGGCGATCATTTCGACCAGATTGTCGAAGAAAAACTCGATAAAAATTTGCCGATTGTCACGACCAATCATGCTGTCGGTGAACTCGAAGCAAGGAACTTCCGCGGCGGTATCGGGCTCGACACTTGGGAAATCGCGGAATTTACAAAAGGTTCGGCAAAGTTAAGAATTACTTCGATGCCCGGAAAGCATGGTCCCGCAATCGTCGATTTTGCCTTACCGGACGTGATGGGCAGCATTCTTGATTTTGAAACCGAATCCGGGATGCGCACATTGCGGCTTTATATTTCCGGCGATACGCTTATTATTGACGAGTTGCAGGAAATTCCGCGCCGGTTTCCCGAAATTGATCTTGGACTTTTTCACCTCGGCGGCACGCGCGTTTTAGGCGTAATGGTCACGATGGACGATAAACAAGGCGTCGAAGCGGTAAAACTTATAAATCCCGCTAAGGCAATTCCGATTCACTATAACGATTATGATGTTTTTAAATCACCGCTCGAAGATTTCAAACGCGCCGCCGAAGCTGCCGGATTAAGCGAAAAAATGGTTTATTTAAGTCATGGGGAAACATACGATTTTGAAATTCCGGTTAATCGTCATCAAAAAAACACCGCCTAAAAGTTAATTTAAACGGTATACTTTAAAACATAAATAAAAAAAGCCGGAAACGTAAAAGTATGTAATTTCGCTTTCGGCTTTTTTACAATCAAATAGATAATGTTTTTTATTTGAATTTTGGGCATTAGTTTGAGAAATCAGCCAAGTAGAAATGATAATAAAAGAGGGGTCATGACTAGCAGAAAACGATTTGTTTAGTAATCTTCAGCAACAATTCATACAAGTCGTAACTTCGATAATTAAATCTAAACTCGCACTCTTTCAAGTGCAAGTGAAAAGTGTTCTTTGAAAGCCCTCGAAATTTAACCAAACGCACTTTGGCATATTCCCAGAAGCCTTCGATGCCGTTAATATGAACATCACCTTGAGCGTAAGCCTCGTGGTGATAAATACGAAAGTGTTTCTGGTAGCCGAGATGCACAATCGAATCGTAAGCACGGAAACCGGCGGTGTAAACAGTTGCGTCGAAGTTCACTTTGCCTCTTATAATTGCTTGCAAAGTCTTGGCTTTCACGTTTTCGACGATCTCGGTATAAACTTTTCCGTTGCGTTTATAGATACCGAAAACGATGTGTTTGTTTTCTGCTCCGCGACCACGTTTGCCTTTCCTATGGCGAGAGTCGAAATAAGATTCGTCGCATTCGACCTCGCCGGAGAAAGGCGATTCTTTTTCGCAGAAGTCAGCAATCAAAGAGCGCGGGTAGTGTCAAATAACGGTTAACCGTATTGCGATTCAGATTGGCTATTGCAGCAATCTGAGAGGCGGTCAAATCAAGGGCAAACAGCCGCAGGATTTGACGGAATTTTGCTCTCGAAATTCGAGCGCGTATGTAAAGTTTGCAATTGTCTGTCATCACTAGCTTTAAGTATTATAATTTACTTTCTTGCTAGTCATGACCCTTTTATTTTATTAACACCCAAAATCCTTCTGTTGGCATTTTCCTGCACAAAAACGACAAATTTTAGATTCTCTTTTTTCCAGGCAGGCTGAAATTGTAAGGCTATTTCGGTTTCGAGACTTTTTTGAGCGGCGGTCAGAAATCCGAGTGATTTCAGTTCGCGCACCACGGAAACATATTCCCGCTTCACGCCCGCACTGCGCCCGCGTTTTGCGATGAGATTGTCTTCGGCAATCGCCAGGAAAACTGTCGAATTTTCGTGCGCGGGCAGGTCTGAAATTTTTACTTGAATTTTTATGTCGCTGACCGCATCCGTCACGGTCGATACTTCAATTTTCCCTTTCGCATTTTTTGCATTCTCAATTATTGCTTTCTGCGCTTTTGCTAAATCCGCTCCGGCAAACTGCGTTTGTCCGTCAACAATCATCTGCGGCGTGAAAATCTGATTAACACGGAAAATCCGTCCGTAAATATCTTGCCGGCGAGTAAACATCGGTGACGCGAATTCGTCTGTCGCGCCGCGCCCGTTCCAGTAATCAACGTGCAGCGAAAGCGTAATTATTTCGACTTCAGGAAATGGCTGCTCTTTTTCCAGACGAACTAAATTTTTATCGGCAGGAGGACACATCGGACAAGCTTCAGCGGTAAAAAGCTCGATTAAAACCGGTACTTTTTCTTTTGCATTATTTTTTTTGCTCGGCTGATTTTCTTCAAATTGTGGTACTGCAGCAATTGCCGTGTCGCTAAAAAAATTGCAGACGAAAAAACTAAAAAAAACAGCGCAAAATCCAATTAAAAAAAGTTGTTTCATAATAAATGCTCTCAATCAATTTTCGATTATACACCATTTATCACCGCGAATATTTTTGCTTCGCAAATTTGAGCAGTTGTAGTATTAAAAATACGGAACGATTTGGAGTCAAATCGTCAGGCAGAATTTATTTACCGTTTGGCGTCTTACCGCTCATTTGTTAAAATTATATTTTGCCAACACGACCGAATTTTCACCATTTTCACCTATGCCAGCAGTCAAAAAAGCCGAAGAAGTGATTGAAGTGCGCGGAGCGCGGGTTCATAACCTAAAAAACATTTCGTTTTCGCTTCCAATCAATAAACTAATTGTTGTTACGGGCGTTTCCGGTTCCGGAAAATCAAGCCTCGCTTTCGATACGGTTTACGCCGAAGGTCAACGCCGCTATGTCGAATCGCTATCGGCGTATGCGCGGCAGTTTCTCGAGCGGATGGATAAACCCGACGTTGACGAAATCATCGGCATTGCTCCGGCGATTGCGATTCGGCAAAAGAATACGACGCGCAATCCGCGCTCAACCGTTGCCACGCAAACCGAAATTTACGATTATCTGCGTCTTTTGTATGCGCGTGTCGGTCAAACCTTTTGCCACGTCTGCGGGCGCGAAGTAAAAAAAGATTCGCCCGAATCGGCGGCTGATGAAATTTTGGCGGCGTTGGCGGAAGGCACAAGATTTTATGTCGTGTTTACAATCGAAGCATTTTACAATCCGACCTCCAAAACACAAAATACGACGGCGGTTTTGATGAATTTGCTCGGACACGGATTTTCCAGGCTTTTTTATAACGGCGAAATTATCGAACTAGGCACACCCGAAGATTTTAAGCTCAAAAGTTTTGAAAACGTCTTCGTGCTGGTTGACCGTCTGAAAGCCGATCGGGAAATCCGGCAGCGATTGGTTGATTCGCTCGAAACCTGTTTTCGGGAAAGCGGTTCAGCGATAATTAAAACGGCGGAAGCTCAGGGGGCGGCAGAGGCGGAAAAATCCGAACCGGTTACTCTCAATTTTTCCGAGAAATTTATCTGCAAATACGATGGAACGGTTTATGAAGAACCGGAGCCGCGTCTGTTTAGTTTTAATTCGCCGTTCGGCGCGTGCCCTCTGTGTCAGGGTTTCGGAAATACGATTGACGTTGATTTTGAATTGGTTGTGCCGAATCCGCTCCTTTCGCTCGAAGAAGGCGCGATTGACCCGTTCAAGCGCCCGCAATACGAATGGGCGCAAAAAGAATTGCTGCGCTTTGCGAAAAACGGGGAGATTCCAGTTAACATTCCGTTTGCCGATTTAAACGATTGGCAGAAAAAAGTGATTTTTGAAGGCGCGAGCGGTTGGCGCGGTGTGCGCGGATTTTTCAAATGGCTCGAAACAAAAAAATATAAACTTCACGTCCGTGTTTTCCTCGCCAAATACCGTGGTTACACGCTTTGTCCCGAATGTCACGGCGGACGCCTTCGGCAAGTAGCGCGGGACGTTCGAGTCGGCGAAAAGAATTTGCCGGAAACGGTCGCGCTTTCGATCAAAGATGCCGAAAAATTCTTTAACGAACTAAAACTCGACGAAGAACGCGAGCAAATTGCCGATAAACTTCTGTTGGAAATCCGACGCCGCTTAAAGTTTCTGGTTAACGTCGGACTCGATTATTTAACGCTCGACCGTTTGGCGGCAACGCTTTCCGGCGGCGAAGCCCAGCGCATCCAGCTTGCCACCAACTTGGGTTCGTCGCTCGTCGGCGCGCTTTATGTTTTGGATGAGCCTTCGATTGGGCTTCACCCGCGCGACAATACACGACTGATTAAAATCCTGGAGAACTTGCGCGACATCGGAAATACAGTTCTTGTCGTCGAACACGATGAAGAAATGATGCGCGTCGCGGATTATATTCTCGACATCGGCATTTACGCCGGAGAGCTCGGCGGCAATCTGGTTTACGCGGGTGATTTTCTCGGTCTCATTCAAGACGGGATGTCTCTGACGGCGAAGTATCTGCGCGGCGATACCGTGATTAAAGTTCCAACCAGCCGCCGCCAAATCGGTAAGCGAAAGCTCGAAATAGTTGGCGCCCGCGAACACAATCTCAAAGATATCAGCCTTGATATCCCGCTAGATATGCTCGTCTGCGTAACGGGCGTTTCCGGTTCGGGAAAATCAACTTTGATTCACGACATAATTTATGCCGGCATCAAGAAAAAGCGCGGCGAATGGAAAGAGCATATCGGACTTTTCAGAGAACTCAAGGGCGCGGATTTGATTGACGATTGCATCCTTGTTGACCAATCGCCAATCGGCAGAACGCCGCGCTCAAATCCCGTCACATACATAAAAGCCTACGACGCGATTCGTGAAGTTTTCAGCGGCACAAGCGGTGCAAAATCCAAAGGTTTTTCGCCTTCTCATTTTTCCTTTAACGTTCCGGGCGGGCGCTGCGAGACGTGTCAGGGAAGCGGCACGGTGACGGTTGAAATGCAGTTTTTGGCGGATGTCGAACTGACTTGCGAGGATTGTCGCGGCACGCGCTTTCGAGACGAAATTTTGGACGTTAAATACAAAGGCAAAAATATTCACGAAGTTCTTCAAATGACGATTCGGGAAGCAATTCTTTTTTTTAAGGAAGTGAATAAACTTGTTAGTAAACTCAAGGTTTTGGATGAAGTCGGGCTTGGTTATCTGTGGCTCGGTCAATCGGCGATTGGCAGAAAAAAGTGATTTTTGAAGGCGCGAGCGGTTGGCGCGGTGTGCGCGGATTTTTCAAATGGCTCGAAACAAAAAAATATAAACTTCACGTCCGTGTTTTCCTCGCCAAATACCGTGGTTACACGCTTTGTCCCGAATGTCACGGCGGACGCCTTCGGCAAGTAGCGCGGGACGTTCGAGTCGGCGAAAAGAATTTGCCGGAAACGGTCGCGCTTTCGATCAAAGATGCCGAAAAATTCTTTAACGAACTAAAACTCGACGAAGAACGCGAGCAAATTGCCGATAAACTTCTGTTGGAAATCCGACGCCGCTTAAAGTTTCTGGTTAACGTCGGACTCGATTATTTAACGCTCGACCGTTTGGCGGCAACGCTTTCCGGCGGCGAAGCCCAGCGCATCCAGCTTGCCACCAACTTGGGTTCGTCGCTCGTCGGCGCGCTTTATGTTTTGGATGAGCCTTCGATTGGGCTTCACCCGCGCGACAATACACGACTGATTAAAATCCTGGAGAACTTGCGCGACATCGGAAATACAGTTCTTGTCGTCGAACACGATGAAGAAATGATGCGCGTCGCGGATTATATTCTCGACATCGGCATTTACGCCGGAGAGCTCGGCGGCAATCTGGTTTACGCGGGTGATTTTCTCGGTCTCATTCAAGACGGGATGTCTCTGACGGCGAAGTATCTGCGCGGCGATACCGTGATTAAAGTTCCAACCAGCCGCCGCCAAATCGGTAAGCGAAAGCTCGAAATAGTTGGCGCCCGCGAACACAATCTCAAAGATATCAGCCTTGATATCCCGCTAGATATGCTCGTCTGCGTAACGGGCGTTTCCGGTTCGGGAAAATCAACTTTGATTCACGACATAATTTATGCCGGCATCAAGAAAAAGCGCGGCGAATGGAAAGAGCATATCGGACTTTTCAGAGAACTCAAGGGCGCGGATTTGATTGACGATTGCATCCTTGTTGACCAATCGCCAATCGGCAGAACGCCGCGCTCAAATCCCGTCACATACATAAAAGCCTACGACGCGATTCGTGAAGTTTTCAGCGGCACAAGCGGTGCAAAATCCAAAGGTTTTTCGCCTTCTCATTTTTCCTTTAACGTTCCGGGCGGGCGCTGCGAGACGTGTCAGGGAAGCGGCACGGTGACGGTTGAAATGCAGTTTTTGGCGGATGTCGAACTGACTTGCGAGGATTGTCGCGGCACGCGCTTTCGAGACGAAATTTTGGACGTTAAATACAAAGGCAAAAATATTCACGAAGTTCTTCAAATGACGATTCGGGAAGCAATTCTTTTTTTTAAGGAAGTGAATAAACTTGTCAGTAAACTCAAGGTTTTGGATGAAGTCGGGCTTGGTTATCTGCGGCTCGGTCAATCGGCGACAACACTTTCCGGCGGCGAAGCGCAACGCGTAAAACTCGCTGCTCATCTGGCGCAAAAAACTAAATCAAAAACGCTCTTTATCTTCGATGAACCGACCACCGGACTTCATTTTGAAGACATCAATAAATTGCTCGCAGCATTTCGCGCGTTGATTGACAACGGCGGAAGTCTTTTGGTTATCGAACACAATTTAGATGTGATAAAAACGGCTGATTATGTGATTGACTTGGGACCTGACGGCGGAACGGGCGGCGGAGAAGTTGTTGCGACGGGAACGCCCGAAGAAATCATTAAAAATAAAAAATCATATACGGGAAACTATTTGAAAGATTATTTATCTAAAAACTAACATTACTCTCCTGCTTTCGATAAAACCTTCTTTTCTAGTAATATTTTGATGGTTCATAAAATTTTCTTTATTTAGCAATTTTACTGATAAATTCAATGAAATCTCCAATCGGGCTCTTTTGCCACATTGCGATAAGAAAAGCATAAGTGTAACGTAAATTTATCCAACGCGCTTTCCAAATTTCTTTTTTGAATAATGCTTCAAAATATTCTTCTTGCAAATCAATAACTATTGGCTCAAATACTTCTTTTTGATTTTTAGGTGAGTAAAAGAAACTGCTAATAAGTAATAGTTTATTGCTTAGAGGTGAAATTATTATCTTTTTTTCCTTTTCTTTATGAGAAGAATTAACAACACAAAGTGTTTGATTTCGCCAAATTTCAGCGAAACTTTCTAAAGACATTTCTAACCTATCGGAGCTTTCTAATACATCAAATTTTCTTGAGGAAAACTCTTCAACAAATACAGTATTTAGGTCTAGTAAATTAATTATATTTAGTTCAACTATTTCTCCTCTTTTATATTTGTAAGTAACTTGTTAAAATACCTTTCAACAATAAGTCGAGGAAGTAATTTAAGACATTTGATAACCCATTTATATGAGTCGGAATCAAAATTTATTTCAATCGTTAGTGGTAACTTTTTCCTTATCATTAATTAACTCCTCCCCAAGCAAAATCAGAATTGAAAAACTCCCGCGCCTTCACATTCGTTTGATAAACTCTTTCGCCAAGACCTGTTGCCAAATACTTGCGGCGCGGAATTCCAATCTCAGGCATCGAGCGCGGTTCTTCGCGTGATTCGATGTAACCTTTATCGCCCATTCGTTGAAGCGTAACGTAAATCGTTCCGCGTTTGAGTTCGCCTTCCGATGTTTCAACCATTTCAAGCCCGAACATTTCACCTCTTCCAATCAACATTCCTAGAATTAAAAACTCTTTTCGCGATAATCTCGGAAATTCATTATTTTTATCATTCATCTTTATTTGTCCTCTCTTACAAGATTTAAGAGTCAATTGTTAACTTATTAAAAATTTATTTTATTGTCAAGAATTTTTATAAATTTAGTTTCATTTTCAAAGAAAAACATTGGTTTGCTATCGATTTCCGGCGAATGTTAAGATATTTTTTACATTATATATATCTGAGAAATCATTATTTATGGAATTAGCAGTTGAAAAATACAAGGTTGGGAACGAGCCGTATTATTTGCCAGTCGGACAAGAAGTCGAGCTTTTTGAAGCCGCTTATGGAACAAAGCTGCCGGTGATGCTGAAAGGTCCGACGGGCTGCGGCAAAACCAGGTTTGTCGAATATATGGCGTGGCGACTTGGTCGTCCGCTAGTTACGGTTGCGTGTCATGAAGATTTGTCTTCGACGGATTTGGTCGGGCGTTTTCTGCTCGAAGGCGACGAAACCGTCTGGCACGACGGACCGCTGACGAGCGCGGTGAAAAGCGGCGCGATTTGTTATTTAGATGAAGTGGTCGAAGCCAGAAAAGATACGGTTGTGATAATTCATCCTTTGACGGATGACCGCAGGCGTTTGCCGATTGAAAAACTCGGCACGATTATCGAAGCGCCGCCTGAATTTATGCTTGTCGTCTCGTATAATCCTGGTTATCAATCAATTCTCAAAGACTTAAAACAATCTACGCGCCAAAGATTTGTGGCGATGGAATTTGATTATCCAAATGCCGAAGCCGAAATAGAAATCGTGGTCAAAGAGGGCGGAATTGACGCTGGCTTGGCGAAGGATTTAGTAACTATCGGACAAAAGGTGCGCAATTTGCGCGGTCACGGGCTGGAAGAAGGCGTTTCAACCCGCCTGCTGATTTACACGGCACAAATGATTGCAAAAGGAATCGCGCCCGTTGATGCGGCGGAAGTCGCTCTGTGTTCGCCGATTACCGATGATAGAGATTTGCAGAGAAGCATTCGGGAAATTGTGACAACTATTATTTAATCGTCAGCAAAAAAACAAACATATTATTTCGTTTGAGCGTAATTAAAGTAATCACCCCGATAGAAATAGGTTAGACTATTTGTTAGAAAGAAACCAGTTCATCTCTAGATGATGCGCGCATCATCAAAGGCGCGTAATTCTTCCAATTATTCCTGCGCTACGGGTAATTTTTCGCATCGTTCAATTTCCAGCAAAACCGCGGCGCGTCTTCCACTTCGTCAACGACATATTGCTCTTTGGTCATAATCATAATTTCTTCTATTTCACGCGACTCGTACGGCGTTTCATAAAATCCATCAACACAAACTGCGTCAAATTATTCGGATTCGCAAAATACGCCTTGCCTTTGGTCATCGCCGACATTTGTTTGACGAATTCGACAAGGTAATAATCGCTCGCCAACATAAACGTATTGATCATCACGCCGGATTTGCGGCAGGCTTGAACTTCCTTAAAAGTTTCCGCCATGACAAACGGATCGTTGCCCATTGAATTTTTATAAAGCAGTTTCTTTTCGCCCCTAACTTTCTGCGAATACCGGCGATGACTAAAAAACGCGGCATTTGAAGGCTCGACAAAGCACGCCGTTGGTTTCCCGTCCGTCACCATCACTATTTGTTTCATATCTTTGCGCTGGGCATTTAAGATTCGGCGCGCGAGTTTTAAGCCTTCCGCCGTATTTGTGTGATACGGTCCGACTTGTGTCGCAGCCAATTTTGCTAAGGGCAATTCTTCCGCGCCGTCGTGAAATAACACAATTTTTAGGGAATCTCCGGCGTACTGGGTTCTAATTAAATGCGCGAGAGCAAGCGCGACTTTTTTCGCGGGCGTAAATCTGTCTTCGCCGTAAAGAATCATCGAGTGCGAACAATCGAGCATCACAACCGTTGCGCAAGATGAATGGTAATCCTGTTGATGAACATACAAATCCTTGTATTCCAAATTTAGAGGAACGCCTAAACCTTCGCGGGCGATGGCGCTCATCAAAGTCGCGTTCACATCCAAATTTATCGTGTCGCCGAACTCGTATTGTTTAGACGCGGCGCTAGCTTCGATACCCGTGTCGAGATGCGGCGTGTCGTGTCTTCCGATCGACGATTTTCCGACGCTTCCGAGGAGTTTCTGCAAAGTTTTATAGCCGAGAAAATCGAGTCCCTTTTCGGTTACTTCAAAGCGCACATCGCGCCGCTTCGCCTGTCCGATTTCACCTTGTCCGCCTTCACCGTTTTGCTGTTGCTGCGATTGAGGTTGTTCGACTTCTTTCAAGTTCAAATAGCCTTCTTCAACCAGCCGTTCAATCAATTGGTTGAGCAATTCTTCAAGCAACGAGCCCTTGAATTTTCCTTCATTATCGGCAAGCATTTGTTTGACATCCTGTGCGGATAAAATGTCCTGTTCCATTAACGCCTGCAGCAATGCCTGACGAAGCGCGTCAAGTGAATCATCCATTTCGCTTGGTTGGCGTGTCCAATAATAGTCGTCATTAAAACCCGAATCCAGCAGTGAATCGGAGAGTGTCTGCATCAAATCTCCCAAATTGATATCTGATACGTTAAAACCCTTAAATTTTGAGTAGCGAATAAACTTCATTGCTTTTTATTTCTCCGATAAATTTCGTTGTTGTAAATTTCCCCGGCATTCTGCATCTGCATTTGCCGTCGAGAGTGCAGACGTTTGCTGCATTAATAATCACACCTATTAACAAATTTACTCTACCAAAAATTTAACATATTTCCTTCCGAAAAAATAAGTTTATGAGAAACGATTGCCGGAGATTTTTCCGTCTTTTAAAAATTCCTTTATCAAAGGCAAGATACTTTATCCATTTTTTCATTCCGAAAATTTTATACTATATCGTCAATCATTAACCGATATAGTATTTTTTTAGAGTGCTTCAAAACAGAGTTAAATTTGTAAATTGTTGGAAAATTTAACTTTCCCTTTATGGTATGACGTTTGCCATATCTAAAAATGAGAGAATTCAAATCTTCAAGTTTTTTAGGGGAGAAAAGTTATGAAAAAAGTTTTAGCAAGTTTGTTAGTTTTATTTGTTTTGATGATTGGTCTGCCTCTTTCGGCAGAAGCTCATAACGGTTGTCCGCGCCACAGAAAAGCCCGGAAATCTTATGCAGCCAGAAATTATCGAAGCAATGTAAATCGCCAGTATGCAGCCAGGGATTATCGAAATTATGATGATCGTCAATATTACGAAACCCGCGGCTATACTTACAATAGACCGAGTTTTTATCGCCGACATCGCAATTTAATTAATTTAGGTGTCGCGACCGGCGGCGGCGCTTTAATCGGCGGCATCGCTCGGGGTAAAAGAGGCGCCGGCTATGGCGCTTTGATCGGCGCTGGCAGTGGTGCTCTTTATACTTATGTTTTGAACAAGAAAAGACGTCGTTATTAA